>ERZ773099.652-NODE-652-length-28475-cov-14.743702_pt1 | contig 28475 bp, 27 predicted proteins | sample MGYA00511120_ERZ773099 | MGnify/ENA primary metagenome ERZ773099 (study PRJEB29015, sample SAMEA2738012) | human oral metagenome | biome: human oral; feature: human-associated habitat; material: dental | place: China | collected 2104 ... | reverse complement strand
TAAAACTATAAAACGGTTTCAAGGAAGGTGACGATATGTCTGAAGAAACAATTGATTATGGACAAGTGACAGGGATGGTGCATTCGACAGAGAGTTTTGGGGCAGTAGATGGTCCAGGGATTCGTTTTATTGTCTTTTTGCAGGGTTGTCACATGCGTTGCCAATATTGTCATAACCCAGATACGTGGGCTATGGAAACCAATAAATCACGCGAGCGGACAGTAGATGATGTTCTAGAAGAAGCACTCCGTTATCGTGGTTTCTGGGGAAATAAAGGTGGGATTACCGTTAGTGGTGGAGAAGCTCTTTTACAGATTGATTTCTTGATTGCTCTCTTTACTAAGGCTAAAGAAAAAGGCATCCACTGTACTTTGGATACCTGTGCTCTTCCTTTCCGTAACAAACCACGTTACCTCGAAAAATTTAACAAGTTGATGGCTGTAACAGATTTGGTACTCCTTGATATCAAGGAAATCAACGAAGCTCAACACAAGATTGTAACTGGTCAGTCCAATAAAAATATCCTAGCCTGTGCCCGCTATCTATCAGATATTGGCAAGCCTGTCTGGATCCGTCACGTGCTTGTGCCTGGGTTGACAGACAGAGATGAGGACTTGATTGAGCTAGGTAAGTTTGTCAAGACCTTGAAAAACGTTGATAAGTTTGAAATCTTGCCTTATCATACCATGGGTGAGTTCAAGTGGAGAGAACTTGGAATTCCCTATTCTCTTGAAGGGGTAAAACCTCCAACAGCAGAGCGGGTTAAAAATGCTAAGGAACTCATGGATACAGAAAGTTATCAAGATTACATGAAACGTGTGCATGGATAAACAATAAAAACCTGATCATTGAAATCAGGTTTTTGCTTTGATAAAAGACTTAGCGGATTTGCTAAGCCTTTTCTATTTTATCTAGAACGTTGTTTTCCAGAGTTGCGTTTTTTCTGTTTCTTTTTAGTCGTGATAGCAGTTGGTTGCTGAGGAGTCACATCTTTTCTTGCTCCAGCTGTTGTAGTTGCTTTTGGTGGGTTTTTAGCATATTCCTCGCGAACTTTCTGACGAAGTTTTGGACGAACGATATAGTTGATGATAAATTGTTGGAAGATCATCATGAAACCACCGACAACCCAGTACAGTGTCACGCTGGCTGGTGAGAAGAGTGAAAACATCACAATCATGAGCGGACTCATGTAGATCATTTTCTTGAGCTGTTCTCTTTGCATCTCATCTTCTACACCATGAAGTGAGAGGAGAGATTGGAGGTAGTAAAGAATACCTGCAAAGGCTACGAGAAGCATACTTGGTGAGCCAAGCGCAATTCCCAAGAAGCTAGAATCAGCAACTCCTTCGGTGTGTTGGGCAGCAAAGAAGATAGCAGAGAAAAATGGCATTTGAAGCAAGATAGGGAAACATCCCACTCCCCCAAGCATACTGATACCGTGCTCTTTTTGAGCGGCGAAGAGGGCTTGTTGGGCAGCTAGTTTTTCTTCTTGTGTTTCTGCTTCTTTGAGGCGGGTTTGGTGCGGCTCAAGGACATGCTTGAGAGCATTCATCTTTTCAGAGTGAAGTGTTGATTTCCATGACTGGTAGATACCGAGTGGAAGGATAATCAAGCGAACGATGATGGTTACGATGATAATTCCGATACCAAAACCGAGCCCCTTTTCATTTGCAAAGTATTTGATGGCTTCTGCCATAGGAGCTCCGATGGTATCCCAGATAAATCCTGTTGGTTGCCCAGTTGTTTTATCAACTGAAACACATCCTGTCATGAGTAATAGTGTAGCTACTCCCATCGCTGAGAGAGCGAAACGTTTGATAGATTTCAATGTTTTCATTCCTTCTTTAAAAATTATACCTTTCTATTCTACTGTTTTTTTGTAAAATATACAATAGTTCTGTAGACCTAATTTGAAATTTTAAAGTCAGAATAGGAAGAGAAGTTACTGAGTTGTACATCTAGATAGCTTACTTTGGAGAAAGGTGTTGGACCTTTTCGGATTTCTTGGATAAATTTGGCCATGGTGGCAGAGGACTCTGCCTGAGCTAAAATTTCGACAGTTCCATCATCATTATTCCAGACACGACCGGTGATACCTCCGATTTCAAGGGCTAAGTGATAGACACCCCAGCGGAATCCCACGCCCTGTACGCGACCTTGTGCGATCATTCTTACCTTTTGCATACGAACCCCCTTTAATTGTGTTATAATGTTTCTATGACTATTATAACCTCAAAAACCAATTCTGTGGTAAAAAATGCCAAGAAATTACATCAAAAAAAATATCGGAAAACCAGTTATTTGATTGAAGGCTGGCACTTGTTTGAAGAAGCGGTTCAAGCTAAAGCTCAAATTGAAAAGATTTTTGCGCTAGAGATTTTTAGGGACAAGCTAGCTGCATTCCCACAAACTGTCTGGGTTTCAGAAGAGATTTTGCGGGATTTGGCAGATTCTCAAACACCACAGGGAATCGTAGCCATCGTTCAAAAAAAAGAAGAGAAGCTTCCGGATTTGACGCAGGGGAAATATCTCTTTTTGGAGGATGTTCAGGATCCTGGAAATGTAGGAACGATGATTCGCACAGCAGATGCGGCGGGCTTTACAGGGGTGATTGTTTCAAGCAAATCGGCAGATATCTATGGTCTTAAAACCCTTCGTTCCATGCAGGGGAGCCATTTCCATCTTCCGATTTATCGCATGCCTGTAGAAATCTTCTTAAAGAACGCCAGGCAGGCTGCTCTCCCTATCCTTGCCACCACGCTTGCAAAAAAATCTCAGGACTATCGTGCGCTACCACGCCTAGATAATTTTGTCTTGGTAATGGGAAATGAGGGACAGGGGGTTAGTCCTTTGATGGCTGAGAATGCGGATCAGCTGGTTCATATTACTATGAAGGGGCAGGCAGAAAGCCTCAACGTAGCCATAGCAGCAGGGATTTTAATGTTTTATTTAAGTTAATTTTTAGATTATTTGTTATAATCAAGATAGAATTTCTATAGAAAAGGAGAAAGATTATGAATCAAATAATTATCGAAGATCGTTCAGGCCTCAATCAATTTTATGCTAAGGTCTATGCTTTTGTGGGAATTGGGATTGGGCTTTCTGCTCTTGTATCTGGCCTCATGTTGACTGTTTTTCAGTCTAATTTAGTCTACTTTTTAGCTCAGGGGCGTCTATGGTTGACCATTGCGACCTTTGCGGAGTTAATTCTTGTTTTTGTGGCAAGTAGTATGGCAGCTAAGAATAGTCCGGCAGCCCTTCCAATATTTTTAATTTACTCAGTCCTCAACGGTTTCACACTAAGCTTTGTTGTTGCCTTTTATACACCAGGAACAGTTTTATCAGCCTTTGTCTCTAGCGCTCTTCTCTTTTTTGTCATGGCAGCGGTTGGGATCTTCACGAAGAAAGATTTGAGTGGGCTAGGACGTGCGATGCTGGCAGCGCTCATCGGCCTGATTATTGCCATGTTTGTCAATCTCTTCTTAGCGAGTGGTTTCTTTGACTACATGATCAGCATTGCTATGGTTTTGGTTTTCTCAGGTCTGATTGCTTGGGACAACCAAAAAATCCGTTACGTCTACGAACAATCACAAGGGCAAGTAGCAACTGGTTGGGTTGTTTCTATGGCTCTCAGCATTTACTTAGACTTTATCAATCTCTTTCTTAGCATTCTCCGAATTTTTGGTCGTAATGACTAAGAAAACTGTTAACTCAGAGCTCCAGCGAGCTCTGAGTTTTGTTATTATCTCTTTTCTTTTCTTTTCTTGAAAATAGGTGTATAATGCTTTTAACTTATTTTTTGAGGAGTATGTATGAAGAAAAGTTTTATTCATCAGCAGGAAGAGATATCGTTTGTTAAAAACACCTTTACCCAGTATTTGAAAGACAAGCTAGAAGTAGTTGAAGTGCAAGGTCCAATCTTAAGCAAGGTTGGTGATGGAATGCAGGATAACCTCTCTGGTATTGAACACCCAGTATCTGTCAAAGTATTGCAGATTCCAAATGAGACCTATGAAGTAGTGCATTCGCTTGCAAAGTGGAAACGCCATACTTTAGCTCGTTTTGGTTTCGGTGATGGCGAGGGCTTGTTCGTCCACATGAAGGCTCTTCGTCCAGATGAAGATTCGTTGGATGCGACTCACTCAGTTTATGTTGACCAGTGGGACTGGGAAAAAGTAATTCCAAATGGTCGTCGCAACGTAGCCTATCTCAAAGAAACAGTTGAAAAAATCTATAAGGCAATTCGCTTGACAGAATTGGCTGTAGAAGCGCGTTATGATATCGAGTCTGTCTTGCCAAAACAGATTACCTTTATCCATACAGAAGAGCTTGTGAAACGTTACCCTGACTTGACTCCCAAGGAACGTGAAAATGCAATTTGTAAGGAATTTGGTGCAGTCTTCTTGATTGGAATTGGTGGAGAGTTGCCTGACGGTAAACCTCATGATGGCCGTGCCCCTGACTATGATGACTGGACAACTGAATCTGAAAATGGCTACAAGGGCTTGAACGGAGATATTCTTGTGTGGAACGAATCTCTAGGTGGTGCCTTTGAGTTATCTTCCATGGGAATTCGGGTGGACGAGGACACTCTTCGTCGCCAAGTTGCTATCACGGGAGACGAAGACCGCCTCAAACTAGAGTGGCATAGAGCCTTGCTCAACGGTCTCTTCCCACTGACTATCGGTGGAGGAATCGGCCAGTCTCGTATGGCTATGTTCTTGCTTCGTAAGAAGCATATCGGTGAAGTACAGACTAGCGTCTGGCCTCAAGAAGTCAGAGATACTTATGAGAATATTTTGTAATGAATCGAACCGATGGGTTCGATTTTTTTCTCTTTTTGAGAAGAATTTGGTATAATAAACGGTATGAAAATCGTATCAGGAATCTATGGAGGGCGTCCTTTAAAGACGCTAGATGGAAAAACAACGAGACCTACGTCAGATAAAGTGCGAGGGGCTATTTTTAATATGATAGGTCCCTATTTTGATGGGGGCCGTGTCTTAGATCTCTACGCTGGAAGCGGTGCTTTGTCGATAGAAGCGGTGTCGCGAGGGATGTCAAGTGCTGTTCTAGTCGAACGAGACCGTAAGGCACAGGCTGTTGTAGCAGAAAATATCCAGATGACCAGAGAAAACTCTAAATTTCAACTCTTGAAAATGGAGGCGGAACGTGCCCTTGAACAATTAGATGGGAAATTTGACCTCGTTTTTCTCGATCCGCCCTATGCCAAGGAACAAATCGTTGCGGATATCGAAAAAATGGCAGAGAGAGATCTCTTCTCAGAGGATATCATGGTCGTCTGTGAAACTGATAAATCAGTGGAACTGCCAGAAGAAATCGCCTGTCTCGGTATCTGGAAGGAAAAAATCTATGGAATTAGTAAGGTGACGGTCTATGTCAGATAAAATTGGATTATTCACAGGTTCATTTGATCCGATGACAAATGGACATTTGGATATCATCGAACGTGCCAGCAAACTTTTTGATAAGCTCTATGTTGGGATCTTCTACAATCCCCACAAACAAGGCTCTCTTCCTGTTGAAAATCGTAAACGTGCAGTCGAAAAAGCTGTGGCGCACTTGGAGAATGTAGAAGTACTGGTGTCTCATGATGAATTGGTGGTCGAAGTGGCTACGAGACTGGGAGTTCAAACCTTAGTTAGAGGTCTGCGAAATGCTACTGATCTTCAGTATGAGGCGAGTTTTGACTACTATAATCATCAGCTGGCTCCAGAGATTGAGACAGTCTATTTCTATAGTCGCCCAGAACATCTCTATATCAGCTCTTCTAGTGTAAAAGAGCTCCTGAAGTTTGGTCAGGATATTCGACCGTATGTCCCAAACAGTGTCTTGGAGGAATTAAAATATGAAAAAAAAGACTAGATGGCCCTTATATGTCATTGCGGGCTTGATTGCAACTTTTCTGGCTTTTGTAGTGCCTTTGCCTTATTATATAGAAGTTCCCGGAGGAGCAGAGGATATTCGTCAGGTTTTACAGGTGGATAATAAAGAAGATAAAGAATCAGGAGCCTACCAGTTTGTGACAGTTAGAATCCAACGTGCCAGTTTTGCGCATTTAGTCTATGCTTGGCTGACGCCTTTCACAGATATCCATAGTGCTCAGGAGATGACAGGGGGGTCTACGGATGCAGAGTTTATGCGGATCAATCAGTTCTATATGCAAACTTCACAAAATATGGCTAAGTATCAAGGGTTGAAAACGGCTGGTAAGGAGATCGAGTTAAAGTACTTAGGAGTCTATGTCCTGACAGTGATGGACAATTCAACCTTTAAAGGAATTTTAAACATTGCAGATACTGTGACAGCAGTTAATGATAAAACTTTTAGCAGTTCTAAAGACTTGATTGACTATGTCAATTCTCAAAAACTTGGAGAGAAGGTTAAGGTCACCTATGAAGAGGACGGGCAAACTAAGTCTGCTGAAGGAAAGATCATCACTCTTGATAACGGAAAGAATGGTATCGGGATTGGCTTGATTGACCGAACAGAGGTGACCAGCAATATTCCGATTCGCTTTTCAACTGCAGGTATCGGTGGACCAAGTGCAGGGCTTATGTTTAGTTTAGCCATTTATACACAGATAGCAGAACCAAACCTTCGGGATGGTCGAGTGATTGCAGGGACAGGAAGCATTGATCGAGATGGCAATGTCGGAGATATCGGCGGAATTGATAAAAAAGTCGTCGCTGCCGCCAAAGAAGGAGCTTCAATATTTTTTGCCCCAGACAACCCAGTCAGCGAAGAAACGAAAAAGACCAATCCGGAGGCTAAAACCAACTATGAGACAGCCGTAGAAGCTGCCAAAACAATCAAAACAGATATGAAAATCGTGCCAGTTAAAACTCTACAAGATGCAATTGACTATTTGAAAAATAATTAGTAAAAATAGAAGAAATTCGCAAACTAGCACACGAATAGATAAGATGGTATAATAGTCAGATGGTTCAATTATTATTTACTCTAAGCAGTCACATGCTGTTTATCTATTTGAGTTTTTACCTATTAAAAGATCTGGTTAAATGGGAAAAAATTCTAAAAGTAACAGCTGATAATACAAAGAAAATTCGCCTGCTAGTAGCCTTTTTAAGCATAGCACTGGGATTTATTATCAGTTCATTTTTCATCAGCCTCTATCAGCTATGGCAAGAAGCACTTAGGGCTTTATTGTAAAATCTAAAGTAAAGGAAGTATCCATGGAAAAAATAGTAGTCCAAGGTGGCAATAACCGTCTGGTAGGTAGTGTCACCATCGAAGGAGCTAAAAATGCAGTTTTGCCCTTGTTGGCAGCTACAATCTTAGCGAGTGAAGGCAAGACCGTCTTGCAGAATGTTCCAATCCTGTCAGATGTCTTTACCATGAATCAAGTGGTTCGTGGCTTGCATGCTCAAGTAGACTTTGATAAGGAAGCACACGTTATTGTAGTAGATGCGACAGGAGATATCACAGAAGAAGCCCCTTACAAGTATGTCAGCAAGATGCGGGCTTCAATCGTCGTTTTGGGACCAATCCTTGCTCGTGTAGGCCATGCCAAGGTATCGATGCCAGGTGGCTGTACCATTGGTAGCCGTCCGATTGACCTCCATCTCAAAGGTTTGGAAGCTATGGGAGCAGAAATAACACAGACAGCTGGGTATATTGAAGCCAAGGCAGACCGTCTGCATGGGGCTCATATCTACATGGACTTTCCAAGTGTGGGAGCAACTCAAAACTTGATGATGGCAGCCACTCTGGCTGATGGCGTCACAGTGATTGAAAATGCAGCGCGTGAGCCTGAGATTGTAGACCTCGCTATTCTCCTCAATGAAATGGGAGCCAAGGTCAAGGGTGCTGGTACAGAAACCATTACCATCACCGGGGTTGAAAAACTGTTTGGTGCCACTCATAATGTCGTACAAGATCGTATTGAAGCAGGAACTTTCATGGTAGCAACTGCTATGACCGGTGGTGATGTCTTGATTCGAGATGCTGTCTGGGAACACAATCGTCCCTTGATTGCTAAACTGCTTGAAATGGGTGTTGAAGTAGTTGAGGAAGACGAAGGCATTCGTGTTCGTTCCCAAGTTGAAAATCTCAAAGCTGTCCACGTTAAAACTCTCCCTCATCCAGGATTTCCAACAGATATGCAAGCGCAGTTCACAGCTCTGATGACAGTAGCGCAGGGTGAATCTACCATGATTGAGACTGTTTTTGAAAATCGCTTTCAACATTTGGAAGAAATGCGTCGGATGGGACTCTATTCTGAGATTATTCGTGATACAGCTTGTATTATCGGAGGTCAAGATCTTCAGGGGGCAGAAGTTCTCTCGACGGATTTGCGTGCAAGTGCAGCTTTGATTTTGACAGGACTGGTAGCAGAAGGCGAGACAATTGTCGGAAAACTTGTTCACCTCGATAGAGGTTATTATCGTTTTCATGAGAAATTAGCTCAGTTAGGAGCGAAGATTCAGCGGATTGAGGCAAAAGATGAAGATGAATAAGAATACACGCTATGTACTGCATCGCTTGATTTTAGTGGTCGTGGTACTCTTATTAGGCATTCTTGCCTTGGGCATCGGTTTGATGGTTGGCTACGGTATTTTGGGCAAGGGACAGGATCCATGGGCAATCTTGTCACCAGCGAAATGGCAAGAACTCATAAATAAATTTACAGGAAACTAGGCTGGGCAACCAGTCTTTTTCTAAAATATAAGGAGAAATATGAACAAAAAGACAAGACAAAGTTTGGTAGGACTCCTACTTTTTCTCTTCTTGTCTGTAGGAGGATATTATGTCAAGCAGGCGGAAGCACCTGCTACTAACTCTACAGCACAAAGTAGTCAGAAAAAACAGTCCTCTGAGGCTCCAAGTCAGGAATTGGCAGAAAGTGTCTTAACAGATGCAATCAAGAGTCGGATCAAAGGTAGCATCGAGTGGAATAGAGCTGGAGCTTTTATCATCAATGGGAATAAAACCAATCTAGATGCCAAGGTATCAAGCAAGCCCTATGCAGACACCAAGACAAAGCCCGTAGGAAAAGAAACTGTTCCAACTGTAGCGAATGCTCTTCTGTCCAAGGCAACGAGACAATACAAGAATCGTGAAGAAACAGGAAATGGCTCAACATCGTGGACACCACCAGGCTGGCATCAGGTCAAATCCCTCAAAGGTGCCTATACGCATGCAGTTGATAGAGGCCATTTGCTTGGCTATGCTTTGATTGGGGGCTTGGAGGGCTTTGATGCCTCGACCAGTAATCCCCAAAATATCGCAGTCCAGACAGCTTGGGCCAATCAAGCACGGTCAGAGGAGTCAACAGGACAAAACTACTATGAGAGTTTAGTTCGAAAAGCTCTCGATCAAAATAAGCGTGTTCGTTACCGCGTGACACTTCACTATGCAACAGAACAAGATTTGGTGCCATCAGCTTCTCAAATAGAAGCTAAATCATCTGATGGGGAATTGGAGTTTAACGTCTTGATTCCAAATGTCCAAAAGGGAATCAAGCTAAACTATCGAACAGGTGAAGTGACTGTTGCCAAATAAAATATCTAAAGAAAATAAGATAAATTCATTGTTTTATGATTTTCCTTATAGGCTCTGGATAAGGGAATTGACGCAGAAATCATAAAAATAGTGTGTCTCTCAAGAAATTTTGTGATATAATAAGAAACAATTATACTTTTAGGAGAAGGATCATGGAAGACCCAGGCAGTCAGAATTTGTTGCTACAATTTGTAATATTGCTTATTTTGACTTTGTTAAATGCTTTTTTCTCAGCGACAGAAATGGCGATGGTATCACTCAATCGTTCACGAGTAGAGCAAAAGGCTGGAGAAGGTGATAGACGTTATGCTCGCCTGCTCAGAGTGCTCGAAAATCCAAATCATTTTTTGTCAACTATTCAGGTGGGAATTACCCTGATTACAATCTTATCAGGGGCGAGATTGGCTGATACACTTGGGCGTGAGATCGCATCTTGGCTGGGCAATGGTGAAACAGCACAGACCATTGCAGGGTTCTTGTCTTTGGCTTTCTTGACTTATATTTCCATCGTTTTTGGTGAATTGTATCCGAAACGAATCGCACTCAATCTCAAGGATGCTTTGGCAATCCGAACAGCACCAGTGATTATTGGACTTGGGAAAATAGTCAGTCCTTTTGTCTGGCTCTTATCAGCTTCAACTAACTTATTGAGTCATTTGACGCCGATGACTTTTGACGATGCAGATGAAAAGATGACGCGTGATGAGATTGAGTATATGCTGACAAATAGTGAAGAGACTCTGGATGCGGACGAAATCGAGATGCTACAGGGGATTTTCTCACTAGATGAGCTGATGGCGCGTGAAGTTATGGTTCCGCGTACCGATGCATTTATGGTGGATATTCAGGATGATAGTCAGACCATTATCGAGAGTATTTTGAAACAAAACTATTCGCGGATCCCTGTTTATGATGGGGATAAGGACAATGTCATCGGTTTGATTCATACGAAACGTCTCCTCAATGCTGCTTTTGCAGACGGTTTTGATAATATTGTATGGAAGAAAATTTTGCAAGCTCCTCTCTTTGTACCAGAGACGATTTTTGTAGACGACTTGTTAAAAGCCCTTCGTAACACACAAAATCAAATGGCCATCTTGTTAGATGAGTATGGTGGAATGGCTGGTTTGGTTACTCTGGAAGACCTTCTGGAGGAGATTGTTGGAGAGATTGATGACGAGACGGATAAGGCAGAGATTGAGGTCCACCAGATTGGTGAAGACACTTACATTGTTCAAGGCACCATGAATCTCAACGATTTTAATGCCTATTTCGATGTCGAACTTGCAAGTGATGATGTGGATACAATCGCAGGTTATTACCTGACAGGAGTAGGAACCATCCCTAGCACTGAAAAACTCAGCTATGAACTGGTCAGTCAGAACAAACAGATTACGCTAACCAATGACAAAGTGAAAAATGGACGTGTGACCAAAGTCAAAGTTCAGATCTCTGAAGTCGAACCAGAAGAAGAAACAGAATAAACAAAAAGCTTTATCAACTATTTTTGTGATAAAGCTTTTTTCAATATCAAGATAGAAAAAAGACTCACAAAGGAGTCTTTTAATGTCAATCTAAAGGCGGTAGACGGATTTGAACCGACGATCAAGCTTTTGCAGAGCCGTGCCTTACCACTTGGCTATACCGCCTCAACGTTTATTATTATACCTTGAAATTAATCTTACGTCAATAGTTTCTTACCTTAAAATCAAACTTTTAAATGATTCAATGACTTTTCAGTCTTCCTAAAAATCTTGAAATCTTAGTAAATCAAACTGTTTTGAAGCTATATTAGCTATTTTTGTTGTATTTTTAGATTAAATTCCCTTGAAAAAACTGGTTAATTTAAACTTTTTATAGGAGAACGCCTAAATATTCTGAAAATTCGTTTGCTTTATTAAATAATATATGATATAATCGACAGTAAGCCAAAATTTTAATGAGGAGTTAAGGAAATGAAAAAAAATCGTTTATTTGCTATTGCAGGTATCGCTTTACTAGCGACAGGAGTTCTTGCTGCTTGTGGTTCTTCAAAATCATCTGATTCAGCACCAAAAACTTATGGTTATGTTTATTCGGCAGATCCAGAAACATTGGATTACCTCACATCAGGGAAACAAAGTACCAAACTAGCTACTTCAAATGCTATTGATGGTCTTTTGGCAAATGATAAATACGGAAATCTTGTTCCTTCAGTTGCAGAAGACTGGGAAGTCTCTAAAGATGGCTTGACCTACACTTACAAGATTCGTAAAGGTGTGAAGTGGTTTACCTCTGATGGAGAAGAATACGCAGAAGTTACTGCCAAAGACTTTGTAAATGGATTGAAACACGCAGCAGATAAGAAATCAGAAGCTCTTTATCTAGCGGAAGATTCTATCAAAGGTTTGGCTGACTATGTATCTGGAAACTCAACAGATTTTTCAACAGTTGGTGTAAAAGCAATTGATGATTATACACTTCAATATACTTTGAATAAACCAGAACCATACTGGAACTCTAAATTAGTTTATTCACTCTTCTGGCCATTGAATGAAGAATTTGAAAAATCAAAAGGTGCAGACTTCGCTAAGTCAACCGACCCAACTTCATTGCTTTACAATGGACCATTCTTGCTCAAATCATTGACTGCTAAGTCTTCTATTGAATTAGTGAAAAATGAGCAATACTGGGATAAAGAAAACGTTCATATCGATTCTATCAACTTTGCCTACTATGATGGTTCAGACCAAGAATCACTTGAACGTAACTTTACAAGTGGAGCTTACAGCTATGCACGTCTCTTCCCTACCAGCTCAAACTACTCTAAGGTAGAAGCAGACTACAAAGACAATATCTTCTATACTCCATCAGGATCAAGTATTTTCGGTCTAGGTGTCAATATTGATCGTCAAAGCTACAACCATAGTTCTAAAACGACTGACGAAGAAAAAACATCTACTAAGAAAGCCCTTCTTAATAAAGATTTCCGTCAAGCATTGAACTTTGCATTCGATCGTACTTCTTACTCTGCTCAAGTGAACGGAGAAAAAGGAGCACCTCTAGCTATTCGAAATATGTTTGTTAAACCAGACTTCGTTTCTGCAGGCGGTAAGACTTTCGGTGATATGGTAACTGAGAAAATGGCTGCTTACGGTGACGAGTGGAAGAATGTTAACCTTGCAGATGGACAAGATGGTCTCTTCAACGCTGATAAAGCAAAAGAAGAATTTGCCAAAGCTAAAAAAGCTCTAGAAGCAGAGGGAGTGAAATTCCCTATCCGTTTGGATATTCCAGTAGACCAAACAGCTAAAAGCTACATTGCACGTATCCAGTCCTTTAAACACTCAGTAGAGACAGTACTCGGTTCTGAAAATGTAGTGATTGACATCCAACAAATGTCTACTGACGAGCTTCATAATATCACATACTATGCAGCCAATGCAGCTGCAGAAGACTGGGATCTATCAGGTGCTGTTGGATGGGGACCTGACTATGAAGATCCATCAACTTATCTCGATATTCTTAAAACTACAAATAGTGAACAAACCAAGACTTACATGGGTTATGACAATCCAAATAGCTCAGCAGTTAACCAAGTTGGTTTGAAAGAATACGATAAGTTGATTGATGAAGCAGGTAATGAAACCAAGGACCTTAGTACGCGTTATGAAAAATATGCAGCGGCTCAGGCTTGGTTGACAGATAGCTCTCTCTTCCTTCCTACAATGTCAGGTAGCGGTGCAGCACCATTCATTTCTCGTGTTGTACCATTCTCAAGTGCTTATTCTCAAGCCGGTGACAAATCATCAGAACTTTACTTCAAATATCTTAAATTACAAGACAAACCTGTAACCAAGAAAGAATACGAAGAAGCTCGTGAAAAATGGCTGAAAGAAAAAGCAGAATCAAACGAAAAAGCTCAAAAGGAATTGGCGAGTCACGTTAAATAAATAACTCTCAAGAGAACTTTCTCTCCATGAGGAGAAGGTTCTTTTGGGATTTAAAAAGGAAACGATATGAAAAAATATATTTTTATGCGTGTATTGCGTTCATTGGTGTCGATCTTCTTGGTGACAACTTTGATTTACACGATTATCTATACGATGGTTCCTCGAAAACTGATTTTCAAACAGGATGCCAACTACAATAAAATTGCAACAACGGCTGATAAACGAGACAATTATGAAAATACTGTTTACGAGCGTATGGGCTATATTGAGTATTACGATACCAAGGAATTGCAAGAAAAAGCTAGCAGCATGGACTCTTCCGTAACGGTTGAAGCCAACGAAACCAACAAGGCGATTTATGAAAAATACATCAAGCAACTTGGGAATGGTTGGAAACTTGGAGAGTTCACTGAGAGCGGCCAATTCTACGCAACACGTGAGATTCCGATTTTTGAGCGTGTGTTCAAATTTTATGCTAACTTGATTGATATTGATCATACAAACAAGATTCAAGATCCTGAGAATCCAAACTTAGAACGCTATCTTCGTTTTGAAAATGATCCAGCTATTGGTTGGTCTTTGGTTGGTTCTGGTACCAAGCATAAATACCTCTTGTACTTTAATAGTCAATTCCCATTTGTGCACCAGAACTTTGTAAACCTGAACTTAGGTGATTCTTATCCAACCTATGCTAACACTCCAGTGCTCCAAGTTATCACACAGGGACAAGGACAAACTAAGACGTCTCAAGTACAATTCCCTACCGGGAAAAAGACTTCGTCTGTCAATATTTATTCTAGAACCTACAAGTCTCCGAGTCAGGCGGATTCTCGTGAGGTAGCAAGCTATGGTAAGAATGATCCTTATACAGCGACTGAAAGCAATTACCAGTATCCATCTATGATTGCAAGTTCTGCTGTTTCTGGTTTGATCGGTTTGATTATTTCTTATACAATTGCAATTCCACTCGGTTCAGTGATGGCACGCTTTAAAAACACTTGGATTGATAGTTTCTCTACAGGTACTTTGACTTTCTTACTAGCTCTTCCGACGATTGCTCTTGTTTACATTGTTCGTTTGATCGGTTCTTCTATTGGTCTTCCAGATTCATTCCCTATCTTAGGGGCAGGAGATTGGCGATCTTATGTTCTACCAGCAGTTATTCTAGGATTATTAGGTGCTCCAAGTACAGCTATCTGGATTCGTCGTTATATGATTGACTTGCAATCTCAAGACTTTGTCCGTTTTGCTCGTGCAAAAGGTTTGTCTGAGAAAGAAATTTCTAGCAAACATATCTTTAAAAACGCCATGGTACCATTGGTTTCAGGAATTCCAGGTGCTGTTATCGGAGTTATCGCTGGGGCCACTCTTACTGAAACAGTCTTTGCATTCCCAGGTATGGGTAAAATGTTGATTGACTCCGTAAAAGCATCCAACAACTCTATGGTAGTTGGTCTCGTCTTCATCTTTACATGTATTTCAATCTTCTCTCTGCTTGTAGGAGATATCTGGATGACAATTCTTGACCCACGTATTAAATTGACAGAGAAAGGAGGCAAATAATGTCTACAATTGATAAAGAAAAATTTCAGTTTGTAAAACGAGATGATTTTGCCTCTGAAACGATTGATGCTCCGGCCTATTCATACTGGGGTTCTGTATTTCGCCAATTTTTGAAGAAAAAATCTACCATCGTGATGTTGTCTATCTTGGTAGCAATTATTTTGATGAGTTTCATTTATCCGATGTTTTCTGACTTTGATTTCAACGACGTGAGTAAAGTAAACGACTTTAGTGCTCGTTATATCAAGCCAAATGCGGAGCACTGGTTCGGTACAGATAGTAATGGTAAATCCTTGTTTGATGGGGTTTGGTTTGGCGCTCGTAACTCTATTTTGATTTCAGTGATTGCGACCTTCATCAACCTTGTGATTGGTGTCATTGTCGGCGGAATCTGGGGAATCTCAAAATCCGTTGACCGCATCATGATGGAAGTTTATAACGTTATCTCAAACATTCCGCCTCTTTTGATTGTTATCGTTTTGACATACTCAATCGGAGCTGGTTTTTGGAATCTAATCTTCGCTATGAGTGTGACGACTTGGATTGGGATTGCGTTTCTGATTCGTATTCAAATCATGCGTTATCGTGATTTGGAGTATAACCTTGCTTCACGTACACTAGGGACATCAACTTTTAAGATTGTTGCAAAGAATATCATGCCACAGCTGGTATCTGTTATCGTAACCACTATGACACAAATGCTTCCAAGCTTTATCTCTTATGAGGCCTTCCTGTCCTTCTTCGGTCTTGGATTGCCTATAACTGTGCCAAGTTTGGGACGTTTGATTTCAGATTATTCACAAAATGTGACAACTAACGCTTACTTATTCTGGATTCCATTGACAACCTTGGTCTTGGTATCTTTGTCCCTTTTCGTAGTAGGTCAAAACCTAGCGGATGCTAGTGATCCACGGACACATAGATAGGAGTAGACATGACAAAAGAAAATAATGTAATTTTGACTGCTCGCGATATTGTCGTGGAATTTGACGTTCGTGACAAAGTGCTGACAGCTATTCGTAGCGTTTCCCTTGACTTGATTGAGGGAGAAGTACTAGCTTTGGTAGGTGAGTCAGGATCAGGTAAGTCTGTTTTAACAAAAACTTTTACAGGAATGTTAGAAGAAAACGGACGGATTGCTGAGGGTACTATTGACTATCGTGGTCAAGACTTGACAGCACTTTCTTCTCACAAGGATTGGGAAAAGATTCGTGGTGCCAAGATTGCAACCATCTTCCAAGATCCGATGACCAGCTTGGATCCGATTAATACGATTGGTAGCCAAATCACAGAAGTTATCGTAAAACACCAAGGAAAATCAGTCAAGGAAGCCAAAGAAATGGCAATCGACTATATGAACAAGGTCGGAATTCCAGATGCTGAAAGACGTTTTGATGAGTATCCATTCCAGTATTCTGGTGGGATGCGCCAACGTATTGTTATCGCGATTGCTCTTGCTTGTCGTCCAGATATTTTGATCTGTGATGAGCCGACAACAGCACTTGATGTGACGATTCAAGCGCAGATTATTGATCTTCTTAAATCACTTCAAGATGAATACCATTTTACGACGATCTTTATCACCCATGACCTTGGTGTGGTAGCAAGTATTGCGGATAAGGTAGCTGTTATGTATGCGGGTGAAATTGTAGAGTATGGTACAGTTGAGGAAGTATTTTACGATCCTCGTCATCCATATACATGGAGTCTTCTATCAAGTTTGCCACAATTGGCAGATGATAAAGGTGATCTCTATTCAATTCCAGGAACACCTCCTTCACTTTATACCGAGTTGAAAGGGGATGCTTTCGCTCTTCGTTCAGACTACGCTATGCAGATTGACTTTGAGCAAAAGGCACCACAGTTTGCTGTTACAGAAACACACTGGGCTAAGACTTGGTTGCTTCACGAATATGCTCCAAAGGTTGAAAAACCGGCAGTAATTGCTGACCTGCATGCCAAGATCCGCGAAAAAATGGGCTTTGCTCATCTGGAAGACTAGGAGGAAGGAAATGTCTGAAAAATTAGTAGAAATTAAAGATTTAGAAATTTCCTTCGGAGAAGGAAGCAAAAAGTTTGTAGCGGTTAAGAACGCTAACTTCTTTATCAATAAAGGAGAGACTTTCTCGCTTGTTGGTGAGTCTGGAAGTGGAAAAACGACTATCGGTCGAGCAATCATTGGTTTAAATAACACTAGCAAGGGTGAGATCATTTTTGATGGTCAAAAAATCAATGGTAAAAAATCTAGAAAACAGGCAGCAGAGCTGATTCGTCGGATTCAGATGATTTTTCAAGACCCTGCAGCTAGTTTGAATGAACGTGCGACAGTTGACTATATCATCTCTGAAGGTCTGTACAATTACCATTTGTTTAAAGACGAAGCTGAGAGAAAAGAAAAAGTACAAAACATCATTCATGAAGTCGGACTTTTGGCAGAACACTTGACGCGTTATCCACACGAGTTTTCAGGTGGACAACGTCAACGTATTGGGATTGCACGTGCTTTAGTTATGGAGCCTGATTTTGTAATCGCAGATGAGCCAATCTCAGCCTTAGACGTATCTGTTCGTGCCCAAGTTTTGAATTTGCTCAAGAAATTCCAAAAAGAGTTAGGCTTGACTTATCTCTTTATCGCCCATGATTTGTCAGTTGTACGTTTCATCTCAGATCGTATCGCTGTTATCTACAAGGGAGTTATTGTTGAAGTGGCGGAGACAGAAGAGTTGTTTAACAACCCAATCCACCCATACACTCAAGCCCTTCTATCAGCTGTTCCAATTCCAGATCCAATCTTGGAACGTAAGAAAGTCTTGAAAGTGTATGATCCGAGCCAACATGACTATGAGACAGATCAACCTTCTATGGTTGAAATTCGTCCTGGTCACTATGTCTGGGCTAACCAGGCAGAGATGGCACGCTATAAAGAACAATTTAAATAGTCAATAAATGTTCAGAGAGGACCAGCCGGTCTTCTCATTTTTAATATAAAAATCCCCTTTTACAAGTTTGTAAAAGGGTTAAATGTTCTGTTATCGTTTAGACCAAGTTCGTCTCATGAAAAGAAGGATGATAGGGTAGATCTCTAAACGTCCCGCAATCATAGCCACGGAGAGTAAGAATTTTGTAATAGGACTAAAGATAGCAAAACTATCAGTTGTTCCAAGAATAGGGCCGATATTGTTGAAACAACTAAAAACAGTACTGGTAACGACCAGAAAGTCATTGTGATCCAGACTAACAATAAAGATTAAGGATAGTAAAATCATCACATAGATGACAAAATATTTGAGAATTTTGTGCTGGGTATCCTTATCAATTACCGTTTTATTGACGTGAAGGGTGAGGACACGGTGAGGAGATAGGATGGAGAGAATTTGATTTTTTGCAATCTTGGATAAAATTAAAACGCGAATAATTTTGAGACCACCCGCAGTTGAACCAGCAGACCCTCCGCACCCCATCAAAATGAGCAGGATAAACTGGGAGAAAAGTGGCCAGTTGGTGATATCTCCATAGCCAAATCCCGTTGTTGTGATAATATTGGACACCTGGAATAGGGCCATTTCAAAGCTTTTAGAGACACCTTTGTAGAGGTGGAGTGTATTGAGTGTAATCAAGGCTGTTGAAGTCAGTACGATGAGAAGGTAGGCGCGTAACTCCTCATCTCCAAAGAAGGCCTTGATGCGTCGGAGCATGAGGTAGTAATAGAGGTTAAAGTTGATCCCGAAGATAAGCACTCCAATGCTGACTAAGTAGGTGATTAGTGAGCTATTATAGTGGGCGATACCGTCATTGTAAACGGTGAATCCACCTGTACCTGCTGTCCCCATTGCAATGATAAAGCTATCAAATAAGGGCATGCCTACAAGATAGTAGATGATGACAAAGAGAGAAAAGAGAGCTAAGTAGAGCAAATAGAGAATTTGAGCAGTATTTTTTAGTTTGGAGACTACTTTACCAAAGATAGGACCTGGGACCTCTGCTTTCATGACTTCTAAGTGACTGTTTTTAGCATTGTCCATAATGGCAAGTGCAAAGACCAGAACTCCCATTCCTCCAATCAAGTGGGTAGAGCTTCGCCAGAAAAGAAGAGAACGACTTAATACGGATACATCTGTTAGGATGGTGGCCCCTGTTGTGGTGAAGCCAGAACTAATCTCAAAGAAGGCATCAATGATACTTGGAATTTGTCCTGAAAAGACAAAAGGCAGGGCACCAAAGAAAGACCAAAAAATCCAGCAGAGAGCGACGATTAAAAAACCTTCCTTAGCGTAAATTCGTTGATTTTTAGGTTTTCGTATAATTCCTGCACCTCCGAGTAAGATTAAAATCCCAATCGTGGTGAAGAGAGCGATGAAAACTTGGCTGGATTCTCTGTAATAGAAGGCAACGCTGACTGGGACCAGGAGGAGAATAGCCTCAATCAGGAGAAGTTTGGCGAGAAGGTAGCGAATCATACTTTTATTCATGGCTTACCTCTCAATTAGATCATAAATCTTAGTGATATTTGATAGCAGTGTTGTCACAACTAGTTTATCTCCAACTTCCAGTTTATCCTCGCCAGTAGGGAAAATGGGTTTTCCGTTGCGGATAATAGCGGCAATCAGCACCTCTTTCTTAAGTTTTAAATGGGAAAGGGGTTTGGCAGTCATTTTATTTTCTTCTTTTATGTGGAACTGCAGAGTTTCAATCTGACCATTGGCCAGATGGTACATAGCCTGGAGATCAGAATACTGGGCATTGACACGACCACGGATAAAGTGCATGATCGTATCAACTGCGATTGTCTTTGGTGTGATAATACTTGAAAAGTCAGGGGTATTGATAATCTCAAGGAGACTAGTACGGTTAACCTTGGTGATATTTTTTTGAACACCAACACTGTCTAGGAACATAGAAGTGATGATATTTTCTTCGTCCACTCCTGTTAGCGTTGCAACAGCGTCGTAGTTTTGAGCGCTTTCTTCAAGTAAGATATCTTTCGCAGTTCCATCTCCTTGTACGATATAGAGATTTGGAAATTTTTCACTGACGAAACTTGCTCTATCGGGATTGATCTCGATAACTTTGATATCAATGCGGCTGTCTTTCAGAATGCCTAGGAGGTAATAGGCAATCTTTCCGGCTCCAACGATGAGGAGACTTTTAACCGTACGAGCTTTGAAATAATTATGAAAGAGCATCATATCAATTCGACTACCTGTAACAAAGATCCGGTCCTTATCCTTGATAGTCATATCTCCGCTTGGAATTATGATTTGATGATCACGTTCGATGGCACATACAATGACATTACCGAACTTTTTACGAAAGTCTGTGATAGGCATATGGCAGAGCTCGCTAGACGACTTGACAATAAACTCCATCAGGCTCACCTGACCTCCGGCGAAACGCTCAGCAGATAGAGCGTTTGGAAAGTCAATAATGTTTGAAATCGCACGCGCGGCTAAGAGTTCGGGATTGACAATGAGAGAAAATCCGAGAATATTTTTTTCTTTGAAGTATGTATTAGAATACTCAGGATTACGGACGCGGACGATGGTTTCTTTTGCTCCCATTTTCTTAGCGAGGACTGCTGAAATCATATTGACCTCGTCATGCTCAGTCATAGCGATAAAGATATCACAGTCTTGGACGCTAGCTTGCTCAAGAATGGCAAAGTCAGCTCCATTTCCAAGCAGTCCAATGATATCAAAACGGCTGACAATGTGGTTGAGGACGGCTTCATTTTGCTCAATCAAAACAACATCGTGCTTTTCAGCAACAAGTGAACGACAGAGGGCAGAACCAACTTTTCCCCCTCCGACAAGGATAATTTTCATTTCAAAAACCTACTTTTTCATGATGTTACTATCATACCCTTTTTTGGCAAAAAATGCACTTCCCAAGCGGTTTTTAAGGAAAGAAAGCTACTTTTTGAGCCTTCTTAGGATAAAAGTGGGCATTTGCTAGGAAAGTGTCTTTTCCTGCAGATGGGTAACAAAGTTTCCCTAGATATTTTCTGAAACAGGGCAAGCGTTCCTGAAAATAAAATCTAAAAAAATGAAAAAATCAGGTCTTTTCTATTGACAATCATTCTGAAAGTGATATACTAAGGAAGTAGTTTCGTTGATTTACTTCAGACCTGTTGTGACGTAAGTTAACGATGCCTTTAACCACGCTGTCTGCTGAGCTTGACTCCGGGCAGTGTGGCTATTTTTTTGCAATGATAAAGGGAAGCAAATCATGACAAATCACATTGTATTATTCGAACCACAGATTCCACAAAATACGGGGAATATCGCGCGTACTTGCGCGGCGACCAACTCTCCTCTTCATATTATCAGGCCCATGGGCTTTCCAATTGATGATCGCAAGATGAAACGAGCTGGCTTGGATTATTGGGACAAGTTAGAAATTCATTTTTACGATAATTTGGTGGATTTTATGGAGAAAATGACTGGTCAGCTCTACTTGATTTCTAAGTTTGCAGAGAAGGTCTATTCTGAGGTGGATTTGGCTAGCGAAGGAGATCATTACTTTCTCTTTGGACGTGAGGATAAGGGCTTGCCAGAGGACTTTATGCGCGAACATCCCGAAAAAGCTCTCCGTATTCCGATGAACGATGAACATGTTCGCAGTCTCAATGTTTCAAATACGGTCTGCATGATTGTCTACGAAGCCCTGCGTCAGCAAAACTTTGCTGGTCTGGAATTGGTTCATACTTATGAAGTGGACAAGCTGAAATGATTGTTATTACAACGAATCAAATACTTGCTTTTGCAAGTATTTTTTGTTATGATAAAAGGGTCTTCAGGGCTGGGTGAGATTCCCGACCGGCGGTGACTTTAACTAGCTATTTTGGCTTACTCTTCGTTGTCTTGTCTCGATATACTCAAGTATTATCTTCGACTACGACGCCTAGATTAATCCAAAATATCTTAGTTAAAGAAGTCCGCGAGCGCAAGCTGATGTGGTGAGATTCCACAACCGACAGTATAGTCTGGAGGGGAGAAGACGAAAGAATAGCTCTGTTTGATTGATTTTATAGGAAAACTGTACCTGCTTACTCTATAAGAGTAAGAATGGACTTTTGGAATAGAATCATAAAAAACAGAGAGAAACTTTCCAACTTCTTCTAATTTTATAGGAAATTGGAGGAACCTGTTATGACAAACACACGTCGACTTTCGACCATTGCGATTTTGTCAGCCATCTCATTTGTGCTGATGTATTTTGATTTTCCGCTTCTACCAGCGGCATCCTTCCTCAAGATTGAGTTCAGTATCTTGCCCATCCTTGTGGGTCTGGTGGTTCTGGATTTGCGTGCAGCTTTAGGAGTTCTCTTGCTTCGGTCACTCTTAAAATTGCTTCTTAATAGTCAGGGAGTGAATACCTATATTGGGTTGCCGATGAATATTGTGGCTGTGGGAGTTTTTGTTATCGCTTTTGGTTTGATTTGGAAAAAGGAACGTACGACTCTTCGTTTTGTACTAGCTTCTCTAGCGGGAACCATCGGATTGACCTTGGGTATGCTAGTTCTTAACTATGTCTATGCTGTTCCTTTGTACGCTAAGTTTGCCAACTTTGATATTGGAAAAATATTAGGACTTTCCAATTACCTAGTGACCATGGTCTTACCTTTTAACTTGATTGAAGGCGTCGTCTTTGCAGTCACATTTTGGTTATTGTACGTCCTCTTGAAACCAACCTTAAAACATTATGAAAGATAAACAAACATTTTTAACGAAGGGCAGCTTTGCCCTTTTACTTTTTGTAATTCTGGGTTATATTGTCAAATTTTATCCAGAAACTCTAGTCGGCTTTGATCAACCGCTTCAGACTGCGATTCGCGGGGATTTGCCTGATTCCCTAACCTCTCTATTTATAATGGTTACGCATTTGATTGATATTCCAGTGATTATTTCCTGGGTTGCGATTGTAGCTTTTATTCTTTATCGTAAGCAGTGGAAGATGGAAAGCTTACTCATGGTGGGTAATCTGGCTTTATCTGGACTTCTAATCGTGATCTTTAAGAATGTCTATCAGCGACCACGACCAGCTCTTCTCCACTTGGTCGTGGAGGGAGGTTTCTCTTTTCCGAGTGGGCATTCTTTAGCTGTGATACTTTTAGTGGGCTCTCTGATTATTATCGCTAGTCAGAGAGTTAAGAATCCAGTTTGGAGAAAAATCGTGCAAATCCTGTTAGCTCTATATCTAGCTAGTGTGCTAGTTTCAAGAGTTTATCTTGGAGTCCACTATCCTTCGGACGTCCTTGCTAGTCTGTGTCTAGGTTTGGGAATTTTATTTATCCAGTTTCCTTTCTATGACAACCTTCGCTTCCAATGGCGATTTAAAGGCATACAGAAGTAAGTATCAAATTCCCTTGAGGAGAAAGAAATGAAAGTCAACATAAAAGATCTTCATCCGAGTCAACTATACTTATCAGAAAAGAAGTTACAAGATATCCAGATGCTTTATCAGTCGGTCGAAATGATTAATGTAGATCCAATTAGTATTCTTGCATTCGGAGATTGCTTGCTGATTACAGACGGGCATCACAGGGCTTACCAAGCTTTATTGGCGGGTCGGGATACGATTTCTGCTGAGTGGGATAGAGATGGTGGTGATGAACTGTATCATCTCTATGCGCAAGCTTGCGAAGAAAGAAAGATTTACTCTGTTCTGGATTTAAAAAATCATATCTTACCTCAAGATGAGTATGAAGCAAAATGGTATAATTGGTGTGATGGATTTAATCAAGCAGCAGCTCTTTTATTGAAAAGGTAAGCAGAAGTGATGAAAAAGATAAAAAAATTCTACAAGTACTTGACAAATAGATTGAAATATCATAAAATGAAAATGGTTACAGAGTTATTAATTATTTAAGCTTCATGTCACCATTAAAAATTGAAATAAAAGGATGTTATCACTAATACAAGTGAGCAGGAACCTATTTAATCACATCGGAAGAAGTTTTTTGATGTTTTTTAAGTAGGTTCCTTTTATTTTAAAAGGGAAATTTTATGATCATAAAACGAATACTAAACCACAATGCCGTAATTGCGCAAAGTAAAAAAGATATCGATATTCTTCTTTTTGGAAGGGGAATAGCTTTTGGAAGAAAAATTGGAGATAAAGTAAATCCAATTGATATTGAGAAAAGTTTTTTTCTCAAAAATAGAGATAATATGACCCGTTTTACAGAGATGTTTATTAACGTTCCTTTGGAGTTGGTGTACATCACCGAAAAAATAATTAATCTAGGTAAAATAACATTGGGTAATAATTTTGATGAAATTATCTATATTAATTTAACGGATCATATTTCTTCGAGCATAGAACGTTATAAAGAAGGGATTATTATTTCGAATCCCCTACGCTGGGAAATATCGAAATATTATAAAGAAGAATTTGAACTTGGGAAAAGGGCTTTACAAATAATAAAAAAAGAGTTAGGTATTGAACTTCCAATTGATGAAGCTGCATTCATAGCGCTACATTTTGTAAATGCAAATTTAGAAAATAATTTTCAAGAGTCGTATAAAATCACTGAAATAATTATGAAGATTGAAAAAATAATTCAAGATTTCTATTGTACTGAGTTTAACCAAGATTCTATTGATTATTATAGATTCATAACTCATATAAAATTATTTGCCCATCGCTTAGTTGAAAATACAACTTATTGTGACGATGATGATGAAGATTTGTTGGAGTTAATGAAAAATAAATATCCTAAAGAATACAAATGTGGTGAAAAAGTGGCATTGTTTATTCAGGCTGAATACAATTATTTGCTGAGTTCTAGTGAATTAGTTTATTTGATAGCTCACATTCGTCGTTTGACAAAAAATTTAGATTAATAGAATAGGAGAATACGATGAGTTATAAAGATACCGCACAAAAAATCCTCAATGCAATTGGAGGTAAAGAAAATGTTAATAGAGTTACCCATTGTGTAACACGATTACGATTAGAATTAAAAGATGAAAATTTAGTAAATGATAATGACGTGAAGAAGATACCGGGTGTAATTGGTATTATGAAAAAGAATGGGCAATATCAAATTATACTTGGTAATGATGTAGCTAATTATTATAAAGAATTCATCAAACTTGGTAATTTTGAATTAGATGCAGTTGAACAAGCACATAAAGGAAATATTTTAGAAAGAATCATTGAGTACATTGCAGGTTCTATGACCCCAATCATTCCAGCAATGCTGGGAGGAGGGATGCTGAAAGTTTTGGTAATCATTTTACCAATGCTTGGCATATTGAAATCAGATTCTCAAACTATTGCTTTTCTGGCATTTTTTGGAGATGCTCCATATTATTTCTTACCTCTGTTATTAGCGTATTCTGCTTCACAAAAATTAAAAGTGACTTCTACATTAGCCATGTCTGTAGCAGGTGTACTACTTCATCCAAATTTTGTTCAAATGGTGCAGTCAGGGAATCCTCTTAGTTTATTTGGTGCACCTGTGACACCAGCTAGTTATGGTTCGTCAGTTATTCCAGTTCTTATTATGGTTTGGTTGATGAAGTATATTGAGAAGTTTATTGGTAAATTAACACCAGCTGTTACTAAAAGTTTTTTGCAGCCTACGCTGGTATTATTAGTATCAAGCTTTATTGCCTTAGTTGTAGTCGGGCCTATTGGAGTAATTGTTGGTGAAGGATTATCAAATCTAGTTGGGCAAATGTATGGTGTAGCTGGATGGCTTACATTAGCTATTCTTGGTGCTATTATGCCATTTATTGTTATGACTGGAATGCATTGGGCTTTTGCACCTATTTTTTTGGCGGCATCTATTGCTACTCCAGACGTATTAATTCTTCCAGCAATGTTAGGGTCAAACTTAGCTCAAGGGGCTGCTTCGATGGCTGTTGCATTAAAGAGTAAAAATAATAATACAAAACAAATTGCTTTTGCAGCAGGTTTCTCAGCCTTACTTGCAGGAATTACAGAACCTGCTTTATATGGTGTAACTTTAAAATATAAAAAACCACTTTATGCAGCTATGATTGGTGGTGGATTAGCGGGATTATTTGCAGGTCTTACGAGTGTTAAAGCGTATCTATTTGCTGTCCCATCTTTGATAGCGTTGCCTCAATTTATTTATTCTGACGTACCATCAAATATTGTAAATGCTTTAATTGTGGCGGTCATTTCTGTTGTTATTACCTTTGTCTTAGCTTATATATTTGGAATCGATGAAGAAGAGAATTCTAGCTCTGTAGAAGTTGAGGCTGGAGTTTCAAATAAAAAAGTAGTATTTTCTCCTATATCAGGAGAAATCATTCCGTTAAGCGATGTACAGGATAAAACATTTTCAGATAAACTAATTGGAGACGGAGTAGCGATTATCCCAAGTGAAGGTAAGGTTTATGCACCATTTGATGGGAAAATTACAAATATTTTTCCGACTAAGCACGCAATTGGATTGAAGAGTGATGAGGGTGTTGAGTTACTAATTCATATTGGATTAGATACTGTTGAGCTAAAAGGTCAAGGTTTTATTAGTCATGTAGAAGAAGGAGACAGAGTTTTCAAAAATCAGTTGATTTTTGAAATGGACTTAAATTTAATCAAGACTAAAGGCTACGAAACCGTTACACCAGTAATTGTAACGAATACCAATGATTTTCTAGATGTATTAGTATTACCTAATAATCAGACAATCGAGCATTCTAAGGAATTACTGGTAATATTATAATGGAGGAAAGTTATGACCATTTTTCCAGATGATTTTCTTTGGGGTGGAGCTGTTGCAGCTAATCAAGTAGAGGGAGCATATAATGAAGATGGTAAGGGCTTATCAGTTCAGGATGTGTTACCCAAAGGTGGATTAGGAGAAGCAACAGAAAATCCTACAGAAGATAACTTAAAATTGTTAGGTATTGATTTTTATCATAAATATAAGGAAGATATATCCTTGTTTTCTGAAATGGGCTTTAATGTTTTTCGTACTTCTATTGCATGGAGTAGAATTTTTCCAAAAGGAGATGAGGAAGAACCTAACGAAGCTGGTTTGAAATATTATGATGAATTGTTTGATGAACTACATGCTCACGGGATAGAACCACTTGTAACTCTTTCACACTATGAGACTCCATTATATTTAGCAAGAAAATATCATGGATGGATTGATAGGAGAATGATTCATTTTTATGAAAAATTTGCTCGAACAGTTTTAGAAAGGTATAAAGATAAAGTTAAATATTGGCTTACATTTAACGAAGTAAACTCTGTTTTGGAATTACCCTTTACTAGTGGAGGAATAGATATACCTAAGGAGAATCTTTCGAAACAAGAATTATATCAAGCTATACATCATGAATTAGTCGCCTCGAGTTTGGTTACAAAAATTGCTCGTGAGATTAATTCAGAGTTTAAGATGGGGTGTATGGTGTTAGCTATGCCAGCTTATCCAATGACTCCAAATCCAAAAGATGTATGGGCGACTCATGAATATGAGAATCTAAACTATCTATTTTCAGATGTGCATGTTAGAGGTTATTATCCGAATTATGCAAAAAGGTATTTTAAGGAACATGGCATTAACATAAAGTTTGAAGATGGAGATACAGAATTATTAAAAAATTATACTGTAGATTTTTTGTCGTTTAGTTATTACATGAGTGTGACTCAATCTGCTATGCCAACACAGTATAATTCTGGAGAAGGGAATATTATTGGTGGTTTAGTAAATCCTTATTTAGAGTCTTCTGAGTGGGGATGGCAAATTGATCCAATTGGACTACGCATAGTCTTAAATAGGTATTATGATCGTTATCAAATTCCATTATTTATAGTAGAAAACGGATTAGGTGCTAAAGATCAACTAGTAAAAGATGAATTTAATAACTTAACAGTCCAAGATGATTATAGAATCCAGTATATGAAAGAACATTTATTGCAAGTGGCTGAAGCTCTCCAAGATGGTGTTGAAATTATGGGCTATACGTCCTGGGGATGTATTGACTGCGTTTCTATGTCCACTGCACAACTTTCTAAAAGGTACGGTCTCATTTATGTTGATCGAAATGATGATGGAAGCGGGACATTCAATCGCTATAAGAAAATGTCTTTTGATTGGTATAAAAAAGTTATTGAATCAAATGGAGCCTCTTTATTTGAATAGTTACCCATTGATGATCACGTTAAGTAGGAACTAAATTTTTTGTAGGAAATTAAGATAAAAAGGTTTGAAATGTATGAAATTCTAAGCCTTTTTATTTAGAGACTAATTAAAGTTGTTATAAAGTTATAATTAATGCTGATCGTCTAGTTCCATAATTTTGGATAAAAAATAGGGATGTAAGCAGAAGTGAGATAGGTCTTGCAAGAATGGTAAAAATCTGATAAACTAAGTAGTAATTGAATAGGAATCTGCAAGACTAGTAACTCAAGGGAAGTATATCAGGGAGGAGAGCCGTGACTGCAAGC
>ERZ773099.651-NODE-651-length-28530-cov-13.173205_pt1 | contig 28530 bp, 25 predicted proteins | sample MGYA00511120_ERZ773099 | MGnify/ENA primary metagenome ERZ773099 (study PRJEB29015, sample SAMEA2738012) | human oral metagenome | biome: human oral; feature: human-associated habitat; material: dental | place: China | collected 2104 ... | reverse complement strand
TCCATGATTGAGAGTCGAGCTTATGACTATCTTCCAGACATGGCAGGAAGCCAGGACAAGCTCAACAGATTGTTTGATTTAGATGCTGATTTTACCTTTGAGTCTTCTGAGCAAGCCTGGGCGGCTCTGTTGTGGGCTTTAGAAATGAAAGATGCCCAGCCATTTTTGAAACATTGGAAGACTTCACGTCAGTTTGCTAAGCAGGTACAGGATTTGCTGAGCATTTTGATGCTTCGTGAGAAGGGAGAATTAAGCAAGCGCGATTGTTACCGCTTTGACCTCGATTCGCTCCTACAGGCAGAAAATCTTCGTCAGGCCCAAGGGAAAGAAGTCAATCATCAAGCAATTACAGAAACTTATCAGAGTTTGACCATTCATGACAAGAAAGAAATCCAGATCAACGGTGGTATTTTAATCAAGGAATATGGTTATCAGCCAGGGCCAGACTTGGGAGAGATTTTAACAGAGATTGAGTATGCTATTGTCGATGGCGATTTGGAAAATGACCGACAAGCTATCCATGCTTACCTAAGGGAGAAAAAATGAGTGATTTTATCGTTGAAAAACTAAGCAAATCCGTTGGTGACAAAACTGTTTTTAAGGATATTTCCTTTATTATCCATGATTTGGACAGAATCGGTCTGATTGGTGTCAACGGAACGGGTAAGACCACCCTTTTAGATGTTCTATCAGGTGTTTCAGGCTTTGATGGGGATGTTAGTCCTTTTTTGGCTAAGAATGATTACCAGATCGGCTACTTGACCCAGGATCCAAGGTTCGATGATAGTAAGACGGTCTTGGATACGGTTCTATCCAGTGACCTCAAAGAAATCCAGCTCATTCGTGAGTATGAGTTGATTATGCTCAATTACAGTGAGGACAAGCAGGCTCGTTTGGAACGAGTCATGGCAGAGATGGATTCTCTCCAAGCATGGGAAATCGAGAGTCAGGTTAAGACCGTTCTCAGCAAGCTGGGTATTCAGGACTTGTCGACTCCAGTTGGAGAACTTTCGGGTGGATTGCGGAGACGGGTCCAGTTGGCACAAGTTCTTCTTGGTAATCACGATCTCTTGCTTCTGGATGAACCGACAAACCATTTGGATATTGCGACCATCGAGTGGCTGACCCTCTTTTTGAGAAATTCCAAGAAGACGGTTCTCTTTATCACCCACGACCGTTACTTCCTAGATGCGCTTTCGACACGAATTTTTGAGTTGGACCGAGCAGGCTTGACCGAGTATCAGGGGAATTACCAGGACTATGTTCGCCTCAAGGCAGAGCAGGATGAGCGAGATGTTGCTCTACTTCATAAAAAAGAGCAACTCTACAAGCAAGAATTGGCCTGGATGCGCAGACAACCGCAAGCGCGTGCAACCAAGCAGCAAGCTCGGATCAATCGTTTCCATGACCTGAAGAAGGAAGTTTCAGGTAATAGTACTGAGACAGACTTGACCATGAACTTTGAGACCAGTCGGATTGGGAAAAAAGTCATCGAGTTTCAGGATGTTTCTTTTGCCTATGAGAATAAGCCGATTTTACAAGATTTTAACCTCTTGGTGCAAGCCAAAGACCGTATCGGAATCGTTGGGGACAACGGTGTGGGAAAATCTACCTTGCTCAATCTCATCGCAGGGAGTCTTGAGCCGACGTCAGGTCAAGTTGTGATTGGGGAAACAGTTCGTATCGCCTATTTCTCTCAACAAATCGAAGGGTTGGATGAAAGCAAACGGGTCATCAATTACTTGCAGGAGGTGGCAGAAGAGGTCAAGACCAGTGGTGGTTCTACGACTTCCATCGCTGAGTTGCTGGAGCAGTTTCTCTTTCCACGTTCGACGCATGGTACATTGATTGAGAAGTTGTCTGGAGGAGAGAAAAAACGTCTCTATCTTCTCAAGCTTCTCTTGGAAAAACCTAATGTTCTCCTTTTGGACGAGCCGACCAATGACCTAGACATTGCGACTTTGACAGTTTTGGAGAATTTCTTGCAAGGTTTTGCTGGGCCTGTCTTGACAGTCAGCCACGACCGTTATTTCTTGGATAAGGTAGCAACTAAGATTCTTGCCTTTGAGAATGGAAACATACGTCCTTTCTTTGGTCATTACACCGACTACCTTGATGAAAAAGCTTTTGAAACAGAGATGGTCAATCAAGTTCAAAAGGCTGAAAAGGGAAAAGTGGTCAAAGTCCGTGAAGAAAAGAAACGCATGACCTACCAAGAAAAGCAGGAGTGGGCAAGCATTGAAGGAGATATTGAAACCTTGGAAAATCGTATCGCTACCATCGAAGAGGAGATGCAGGCTAACAGCTCCGACTTTGGCAAACTCGCTACTCTTCAGAAAGAACTAGATGAGAAGAACGAAGAACTGCTTGAAAAATACGAACGCTATGAATACCTAAGTGAGTTTGATAGTTAGGAGAATAGAAAAATCCTGTCGCAGTGACAGGATTTCTCTATTCTTCTTTTTTTGTTTCTTGGTGGAAGACATTTTGCCAGGTTTCGTGGCGACGCCAGATACTGGTATGAATAGTGCCATCTACCTCGTAGCAGATAAGCTTGGTTTTCTGACTGATAGAGGTCAGCTGGAAATCTTTGATAGCAGATGCCAGTTCTTTTTCAGCTTGATAGGCTTTTTTATCCATTTGCTGTCCATCTTGACGGATATAGATAAAGTCCTCAGCAAGGAGTTCATCCAGTTGATTCCCCTGATCAATTAGCTGCTCTCGCATGAGTAGTTTTTTATAAACATTGTCCAATATCTCGTCTTCTGGGATAGAGGCTGGTTCGATATGAACATCGGTATCAAAGACACCGAAGCGTTCCGCCAGCATGGTTTCAACTTGATCGGCAATCTCGTGACTTTCATAGACAGATAGATCAGGATTCATCTCTAGGGTGATATCAAGATAGATATTGCTACCGTAAGTACGACCACGTTGAGATTTGACCTTGCTAATCTTTGGGATTTCTAGGATAGCTTTTTGGTAGTCCTCAAGCAAGCGATCATCAAAACCATCTGAAAGACTAAAGGAGGATTCGATGAAGATATCATAGGCTGTTTTGAGGATAAAGAAAGTGATGACGATGGCAACCAGCTGATCTACGATTGGATAATTGAAGCTACTGGCTAGGATGGCGATAGAAGTACCAAGTGAGGTGACTGCGTCAGAAAGATTGTCTTTTGCAGCTGCTTTGAGGGCCTTGGATTTTGATTTTTTACTGAGTCGGGTATTATAGAGATAAACTGCAAACATGACTGCAGCTGAGAACAATCCTAATAAGGCACCGATTGGATCAATGACCGTCTCTTGACGACTGAGGATTTTTTGAATAGTGTCCCGAAGAACATCAAAGCCAACGTAGAACATGATGATGGAAGTAATCAAGCTAGCCAGATCTTCTATCTTCCAATGCCCAAAGCGGTGATCCCGATCCGCAGGCTGGCGCGCCAAACGAATCCCAATCAGAAGAGCAACATTTCCAATAATATCAGATACGTTGTTGAAACCATCCGCCACCAAACTGGATGAATGCAAAAGATGACCTGTTGCCAGTTTAGCCGCTGACAAAAACAGATAAGTTGAAATGCTGATAATAGCTCCACGTTCCGCCAATTTGAGATTTGACATAGATTGATTCATCGGACTTCCTTTCTAGGCCTCATTTTCTCCTTTTATTATACTGGTTTTTAGGGGAAAATTCAAATATGCTTGAATTTGATTGAGTTCTAAATCTTGAAAACTTCTCAAAATCTGATATAATAGAACTACTCAAGGGAGTAGCTGGCAGAAACCTGTGATAGTGTCGTCATTCCGAATTTTATACTGTAAAGTATTCTTTCCGGCGCTATCTTAAACAGCGAGACTTGTTATGATTAACAGGTCTCTTTTTTGTTTGTCATTTAATGGTAAGGAAAAAGAGAGGCTATTTTGCACACAATGTCAAGGAGGAGACACATGTCAAAAGAACAAAAACGCCAAGCGTTTTATACTCAGAGTCCGGAAGAGGTCCTGAAAGCAGTTGATGCGACTACAGAGGGACTTTCGTCTAGTGAGGTGGAAAAACGCCTTGCAGCTTATGGACGCAACGAACTTGAAGAGGGTGAGAAGAGATCTCTCTTGGTCAAATTCCTAGAGCAATTCAAAGATTTGATGATTATTATCTTGGTAGTGGCAGCCATTCTGTCTGTTGTGACCTCAGGTGGTGAAGATATTGCAGATGCGATTATCATCCTAGCCGTGGTGATTATCAATGCCGCCTTTGGTGTTTACCAAGAAGGTAAAGCAGAAGAAGCCATCGAAGCCCTCAAGTCCATGTCGAGTCCAGCTGCTCGCGTGCTCCGTGATGGACACGTGGCTGAGATTGATTCAAAAGAATTGGTACCAGGTGATATCGTTGCCCTTGAGGCTGGTGATGTCGTGCCAGCGGACCTCCGTTTGCTAGAAGCTAACTCTCTCAAAATCGAAGAAGCTGCCTTGACAGGTGAGTCTGTTCCAGTCGAAAAAGACTTGACCGTCGAGCTCTCTGCAGATGCTGGTATTGGTGACCGTGTCAATATGGCCTTCCAAAACTCAAACGTGACTTATGGTCGTGGTCTTGGTGTTGTTGTCAATACAGGTATGTACACTGAAGTTGGTCATATCGCTGGCATGCTCCAAGATGCTGATGAGACAGACACGCCACTCAAACAAAACTTGAATAATCTTTCTAAGGTTTTGACCTATGCTATTTTGGTCATTGCTCTTGTTACTTTTGTAGTTGGTGTCTTTATCCAAGGAAAAGATCCACTCGGTGAGTTGATGACGTCTGTTGCTCTTGCCGTTGCAGCTATTCCAGAAGGGCTTCCTGCTATCGTAACGATCGTTCTTGCCCTTGGTACACAGGTTTTGGCAAAGCGTAATTCCATCGTTCGTAAGTTACCAGCAGTAGAGACACTTGGTTCAACAGAAATCATCGCTTCTGATAAGACTGGTACGCTTACTATGAACAAGATGACCGTCGAAAAAGTTTTCTACGATGCAGTCCTACATGATTCAGCTGATGAGATTGAACTGGGCTTGGACATGCCTCTTCTTCGTTCTGTTGTTTTGGCTAATGATACCAAGATTGATGCAGAAGGAAACCTGATCGGAGATCCAACCGAAACAGCCTTCATCCAGTATGCCTTGGACAAGGGATACGATGTTAAAGGATTTTTAGAGAAATATCCACGTGTGGCTGAATTGCCATTTGACTCGGATCGTAAACTGATGTCAACGATTCATCCACTTGCAGATAGTCGTTTCCTTGTAGCAGTTAAGGGAGCTCCTGACCAACTCTTGAAACGTTGTGTTTCTCGTGACAAAGCAGGAGATATTGCTCCGATTGATAATCAAGTCAATGAATTAATTCACACAAACAATTCTGAAATGGCTCACCAGGCCTTGCGTGTCCTTGCAGGTGCTTATAAGATTATTGACAGCATTCCAGAAAACCTGACTTCTGAAGAACTTGAAAACAACTTGATCTTCACTGGTTTGATTGGAATGATTGACCCTGAGCGTCCAGAAGCTGAAGAAGCAGTTCGTGTCGCTAAGGAAGCAGGAATCCGTCCAATTATGATCACTGGTGACCATCAAGACACAGCAGAAGCGATTGCCAAACGTCTGGGAATCATTGATGAAAAAGATACGGCGGACCATGTTCTGACAGGTGCGGAATTGAACGAACTTTCTGATGAAGAATTTGAAAAAGTAGTTGGTCAATACTCTGTTTACGCGCGTGTATCTCCAGAACACAAGGTTCGTATCGTGAAAGCTTGGCAAAACCAAGGTAAGGTCGTTGCCATGACAGGTGACGGTGTTAATGATGCCCCAGCTCTGAAAACAGCCGATATTGGTATCGGTATGGGGATTACAGGTACAGAGGTTTCTAAGGGAGCTTCTGACATGATTCTTGCAGATGACAACTTTGCGACCATCATCGTTGCTGTTGAAGAAGGACGTAAGGTCTTCTCAAACATTCAAAAGACCATTCAATACCTTCTTTCTGCCAATACGGCTGAAGTTTTGACCATCTTCCTAGCGACCCTCTTTGGATGGGATGTTTTACAACCAGTTCATCTTTTGTGGATCAACTTGGTAACCGATACCTTCCCAGCCATTGCTCTCGGTGTTGAGCCAGCTGAGCCTGGTGTTATGACTCACAAACCACGTGGACGCAAGTCAAGCTTCTTCTCAGGTGGTGTCTTTAGCTCTATCATTTATCAAGGCTTGCTCCAAGGAGCCCTTGTCTTGACAGTTTATGGTCTTGCTCTTGCCTGTCCAGTACACGTGGGAGACTATCAAGCTATCCACGCAGATGCTCTTACCATGGCTTTTGCAACACTTGGTTTGATTCAACTTTTCCACGCTTACAATGTTAAGTCTGTTTACCAGTCAATCTTGACGGTCGGTCCATTCAAGTCTAAGACCTTCAACTGGTCTATCTTAGTATCCTTCATTCTTTTGATGGCGACTATCGTTGTAGAACCTCTCGAAGGTATCTTCCACGTAACCAAACTGGACTTGTCACAATGGGGAATTGTCATGGCTGGAAGCTTCTCTATGATCCTCATCGTAGAACTGGTCAAGTTTGTTCAACGCAAACTTGGCTTTGATAAGAACGCTATTTAGAAAGAAAGTCATCTTCGGATGGCTTTTTTTGCATTTTAGGGAAAGGACTAGAAGTCGCCCCCTTTTGTGCTATAATAAAGTAAAGTAGTAAGGAGCGTAAGAGAATGGAAAAGAAAATTGTTCGAGATGTCTTATTTTTGTCGCAGACTTCGAAAACTGCAAGTCAGGAAGACCTCTATCTGGCTAGGGATTTGCAGGACACGCTACTAGCTAATAGCGAGACTTGTGTCGGTTTGGCAGCTAATATGATTGGCGTGCAGAAACGAGTGATTATTTTTAATCTTGGTTTGATTCCAGTGGTCATGTTTAACCCAGTTCTTCTGTCCTTCGAAGGGCCTTACGAGACGGAGGAAGGTTGTTTGTCCTTGATTGGAGTACGACCAACGATGCGTTATGAAACTATTACAGTTTCCTATCACGATAGTAACTGGAAGGAGCAGACCATTACTCTGACAGGTTTTCCAGCTCAGATATGCCAACATGAACTGGATCATTTGGAAGGACGGATTATTTAGGAGGAAATCAGATGAAACGCATACTATTTGAAGTTGTGTTTATCGCAACGACCTGGTATATCTTTTTACCACCACTGAATCTCACCAGCTGGGAATGTATCTTCTTTCTCTGTGGGCATTTGGTGGTAATGGGAGTCTTATTCAGTATCAGTAAAAATACCAATCCTGTCAAAAAAATTCAGGTGATTCGGCACGGGAGAATGACAACTGAACTGACCATCAATAACTTCCATTTTAATAAATTAGGCGGTATCTTCATCTTACTTGCTGCGGGGATTGTTTTTCTTGCAGGATTGCTATCTATCGCAACATCTAGTTTCTTCCAAGCTAAAAACTATGCCAATGTTGTGTCTATCACGGAAAAAGATTTTAAAGATTTTCCTAAGAGTGATACCAGCAAGGTTCCGATCTTGGATCGGAGTACCGCTGAAAAGATCGGTGACCGTTACCTGGGATCTTTGACGGATAAGGTTTCTCAGTACGTAGCAGCAGATACCTACACGCAGTTAACAGTAGATGGCAAACCTTATCGGGTGACGCCTTTGGAGTATGCCGATCCAATCAAATGGTTTAATAATCAGTCCAAAGGAATTGGTGAGTATATCAAGGTTGATATGGTGACAGGAAATGCGGAATTGGTGGATTTAAAAACACCGATGAAGTATTCAGACTCCGAGTATTTTAACCGTGACGTCAAACGTCATCTTCGGATTAAGTACCCAACCAAGATTTTTAAAACCCCATCGTTTGAGGTGGATGATGATGGCAATCCTTTCTATGTAGCAACCGTTTATCAAAAACAGTTTGGTCTAGGAGTACCTCGCCCTTCATCTGTTATTACCTTAGACGCCACCAATGGAGAAACCAAGGAATACAGCTTGGATGAGGTGCCAGAATGGGTGGATCGTGTCTATCCTGCGGAAGAAACCATCCAGCAAATCAACTATAACGGCAAGTATAAAGATGGCTTCTGGAATGCCTTGATTTCTAAGAAAAATGTTACCCAAACGACAGAAGGCTATAACTATCTCTCCATCGGAAATGACATTTATCTCTACACGGGTGTGACTTCAGCAAACGCTGACGAAAGTAATCTGGGATTTATCCTTGAAAACATGCGCACTGGTGAAATCACTAAGTACAATCTAGCTTCTGCAACAGAAGAATCTGCCCGTGCTTCCGCAGAAGGAGCAGTTCAAGAGAAAGCCTACAAGGCTACTTTCCCTATCCTTATCAATCTCAATGACAAGCCACTTTATATCATGGGCTTGAAGGACAATGCCGGTTTGGTCAAGGAGTATGCTTTGGTCGATGCAGTCGAGTATCAAAATGTTATCGTGGGGGCAACAGTAGAAGAACTACTAACCAAATACGCTAATAAAAATGACATAGAGCTGGATAATGAAACGGTAGAAAACATCAAGGGCATCGTCTCAGACCTTAAATCAGCTGTAATCAAGGGTGATACCGTCTACTTCTTTAAAGTTGATGGCAAGATCTATAAGGTTAAGGCTTCGGTGTCAGATGACCTTCCTTATCTAGAAAATGGCCAATCCTTCGAAGGTCAAGTCGGTAAAGATAATTATCTCAAAACCTTTAAAGTGAAGTAAAAGAAACCTCGGTATGAGCCGAGGTTTTTCATATGAAATTCTTGGTCATGGATGAAAAATATGCTACACTAACAATATGAAAATTTTAATCCCAACAGCTAAAGAAATGAACACAAACCTTCCTTGTATCGAAGCGTTTCCCTTGAGGAAAGAAAGTCAGGCAGTCCTTGAGGAACTAGCTCGCTACTCAGCTAGTGAATTAGAGACCTTTTATAAAGTATCCGCTGAGAAAGCTGTGGAAGAATACGCACATATTCAAGCCTTAAGAGATCATACGGCTAAAAACTATCCAGCTCTAAAGCTCTTTGATGGTCTTATGTATCGCCACATCAAACGAGATAAGTTGACTGAGGCTGAACAAACCTATCTTGAAAATCATGTCCTGATTACCTCGGCTTTATACGGTGTTGTCCCAGTCTTGTCACCCATGGCTCCTCACCGTTTGGACTTCTTGATGAAGTTAAAAGTCGCTGGTAAAACCCTAAAGAGTCATTGGAAGTCAGCCTATGATGATGCCCTGCAGGACGAGGAGTTGATATTTTCACTCCTATCATCAGAGTTTGAAACTGTATTTTCTAAGGAAATCAGAGAAAAGATGGTGACCTTTAAATTTATGGAGGACAAGGCAGGTCAGTTGAAAATCCACTCAACCATCTCCAAAAAAGCGCGTGGTGCCTTTTTGACGGCCTTGACAGAAGGGCAGATCCAAACAGTCGAGCAAGCTCGTAAACTCAGCTTTGCAGATTTTGACTACCGACCCGATTTATCAAGTGATTTAGAACTCGTCTTTGTGAAAAAAACATAAGAACAACTCATAAGAGTTGTTCTTTTAATACATTAGTTACTGATGGCAAGTATATTTTTAGCCTATTTATCAAGTGAGTTAACTACTATTTTTTAAAAAAGCAGCATTCAATCTGTTAATATAGAGAAATTCTCTTCCAAAACTTGCAGGATTTAAATTAGGGAAGTGATGTGATAAGCAGGATTTTTTCATGTAGCTGATGTTGAAAATTTCTCATTTATTAGGTAGTTCATAAGTAACTAAAGATAAAAACAAGTGGCTTCTGTTTTGAAGGAAAATAATCTAGGATTGTTCCTGTATTCACTTGTAATAAAGAATGATAGATGGTAAAATAGACGAGTGAAAAAAAGACAGAAACAAGCAAAAAACAAGCTACTTTTACAGTATGGAATCGGCATTTCTCTCGTGCTACTAGTGATAACGACCTCCTTTCTTTATCTGATTTCGCTCAGTATGAAACCTTATCAGGAAGCCAGAAGTGAGGGTGAAAAACTAGCCAAGCAGTATGCAGAGTTGGAGAAGGCCGATCAAGTTGATTTTTATAATGGGTTGGAAAGCTATTATAGTGTTCTGGGCCGGAATAAAAAACAAGAAGCCATAGCAGTACTGATTGAAAAAAAAGAGCATAAGATTTATGTTTATCAGCTAGATAAGGGTATCTCACAAGACAAAGCAGCGACTATTTCTAAGGAAAAAGGAGCTGGCGAGATTGACAAGATTATCTTTGGTCGCTATCAGGACAAGCCTATCTGGGAAGTCAAGTCAGGAGACCATTACTATCTGGTAGACTTTGAAACAGGAGCATTGGTCGATAAGGAGGGGCTATGAAACTATCCAACCGTGTTTTAGAAATGGAAGAAAGTGTGACCTTGGCTGCTGGAGCGCGTGCCAAGGAATTAAAGGCACAAGGCAGAGATATTCTTTCACTGACCTTGGGTGAGCCGGATTTTACCACACCTCAAAATATCCAAGATGCCGCCATTGCATCAATTCGAGATGGGCGTGCTTCTTTTTATACTGCGACTTCTGGTTTACCAGAGCTCAAGGCAGCAGTCAATACTTACTTTGAGCGTTTCTATGGTTATTCTGTAGCGCCAAATCAAGTAACCGTTGCTGCTGGAGCAAAATACTCGCTCTATACCTTCTTTATGGCAGTGGTCAATCCTGGCGATGAAGTCATTATCCCAACGCCTTACTGGGTGAGTTATGGAGACCAAGTCAAGATGGCGGAGGGTGTTCCAGTCTTTGTCCCAGCTAAGGAAGAAAATCGCTTTAAAGTAACAGTCGAGCAGCTAGAAGCGGCTCGAACAGATAAAACCAAGGTCTTGGTTCTCAATTCGCCATCGAACCCGACCGGTATGATTTACACTCGTGAGGAATTGCTGGCTATCGGAAATTGGGCGGTCGAGCATGATGTCCTCATCCTAGCGGATGATATTTATGGTCGTTTGGTTTATAATGGGAATGAATTTGTTCCAATCTCTAGTTTGTCAGAAGCGATTCGCCAGCAAACCATCGTTATCAACGGTGTATCTAAGGCCTATGCCATGACTGGTTGGCGAGTAGGTTATGCAGTAGGAAATCCTGAGATTATTGCTGCTATGAGCAAATTGACAGGACAAACAACCTCAAACCTGACTGCCGTATCACAATATGCTACCATTGAAGCCTTAACGGGACCACAAGACTCTGTCGAAACCATGCGTCAGGCTTTTGAAGAACGTTTGAATACCATTTATCCTCTCTTGTGCCAAGTGCCAGGATTTGAAGTTGTCAAACCTCAGGGAGCCTTCTACCTCTTCCCAAATGTCAAAAAAGCAATGGAAATGAAGGGCTACACTGATGTGACAGATTTTACAACTGCTATCCTCGAACAGGCAGAAGTCGCCTTGGTGACAGGTGCAGGATTTGGGGCCCCAGGAAATGTTCGTCTTAGCTATGCGACAGATTTGGCTACGCTAAAAGAGGCAGTTCGTCGCTTAAAAGCATTTATGGAAAAATAAAACAAGAAAAGGAATAACAATGACAAAACGTGTAACGATTATTGAAGTGAAAGACTATGTTGGTCAAGAAGTGACCATTGGGGCCTGGGTTGCCAACAAATCAGGAAAAGGAAAAATTGCCTTCTTGCAACTGCGTGATGGAACAGCCTTTTTCCAAGGAGTTGCCTTCAAACCAAACTTTATTGAAAAATTCGGCGAAGAAGTTGGTCTTGAAAAATTTGAAACGATCAAACACTTGAGCCAAGAAACTTCTGTCTATGTGACAGGGATTGTCAAAGAAGATGAACGTTCTAAGTTTGGCTATGAGCTTGATATCACAGACATCGAAGTCATCGGTGAATCACAAGATTACCCAATCACTCCAAAAGAACATGGAACAGACTTCTTGATGGACAACCGTCACTTGTGGCTTCGTTCTCGTAAACAAGTGGCTGTTATGCAAATCCGTAACGCTATCATCTATGCAACCTATGAGTTCTTTGACAAGAATGGCTTCTTGAAATTTGATAGCCCAATTCTTTCAGGAAATGCTGCAGAAGACTCAACAGAACTTTTTGAAACAGACTACTTCGGAACTCCAGCCTTTTTGAGCCAATCAGGTCAGCTTTACCTAGAGGCAGGTGCTATGGCCCTTGGTCGTGTCTTTGACTTTGGTCCAGTATTTCGTGCGGAGAAATCAAAAACACGCCGTCACTTGACTGAGTTCTGGATGATGGATGCGGAGTACTCATACCTGACACACGATGAATCACTTGACTTGCAAGAAGCTTACGTAAAAACCCTTCTTCAAGGTGTTCTTGACCGTGCTCCTCAAGCCTTGGAAACCTTGGAACGTGATACAGAACTTTTGAAACGCTATATTGCAGAGCCATTCAAACGCATCACTTACGATCAAGCTATTGACCTCTTGCAAGAGCATGAAAACGATGAAGATGCAGACTACGAGCATTTGGAACATGGAGATGATTTTGGTTCACCACACGAAACTTGGATTTCAAACCACTTTGGTGTACCAACATTCGTTATCAACTACCCAGCAGCCATCAAGGCCTTCTACATGAAACCAGTTCCTGGAAATCCAGAACGCGTGCTTTGTGCAGACTTGCTTGCACCAGAAGGCTATGGAGAAATCATCGGTGGTTCCATGCGTGAGGAAGACTACGATGCCCTTGTCGCTAAGATGGAATCTCTTGGAATGGATCGTACAGAGTACGAATTCTACCTAGACCTTCGTAAATACGGTACTGTACCACACGGTGGATTTGGTATCGGTATCGAGCGTATGGTAACTTTCGCAGCAGGAACCAAACACATCCGTGAAGCTATCCCATTCCCACGTATGTTGCACCGCATCAAACCATAAAAAATGAAAAGAAAGCTGTTATCAACTGTAAGGCTTTGATAACAGTTAGCATTTAAAGAAGATCAAACTGGTCTTCTTTTTTGCTTGGGATACGGAAATATGATGATTTTCAAGTCTCATCAGATATTTCTGAATCTTGAAAAAGATATGAAAGCGTTTGAACGATTTTCTAAAAAAGTGTATAATATAGGTAACAATAGACAAGGAGAAGTCTCATGGCAGTTAAAGATTTTATGACACGCAAGGTAGTTTATATTAGTCCAGATACGACTGTAGCACATGCAGCAGATTTGATGCGCGAGCAAGGATTGCACCGTCTTCCTGTTATAGAAAATGATAAATTGGTTGGCTTGGTAACAGAGGGAACCATTGCTGAAGCCAGCCCATCAAAAGCAACCACTCTTTCTATCTATGAGATGAATTATCTTCTCAACAAGACAAAAGTCAAAGATGTTATGATTCGAAATGTTGTGACTGTCTCAGGTTATGCTAGCCTAGAGGATGCGACCTATCTCATGTTGAAAAATAAAATTGGCATTCTCCCAGTTGTTGATAATCAGCAAGTTTATGGAGTGATTACAGATCGGAACGTCTTCCAAGCCTTTCTTGAAATTGCTGGTTATGGTGAAGAGGGGATCCGTGTTCGATTTATCACTGAAAATGAAGTTGGCGTACTGGGGAGGATTATTTCCTTGATTGTGGAGGAAAACCTTAATATCTCACATACAGTTAATATTCCACGTAAAGATGGTAAGGTTGTGATTGAAGTACAAATTGATGGTATGATTGACATGGATATGTTAAAAGAGAAGTTCGAAGCTAACCAGATTCAAGTTGAGGAGATTACACGCACCTTTGCTAAAAAAATATAAAATGGAGGTCAAAGGCCTCTTTTTTGTGTTACAGTTGAAATAATAAGCAAAATATGGAAAGAAATGAGAGATTATGGTATAATAAAACGATATAAAAAAGGAGTACCTATGGACATTTCAGAAATTCGTCAAAAAATTGACGCTAATCGTGAAAAATTAACTTCTTTCAGGAGGTCTCTTTGACCTCGAAGGGTTAGAAGAAGAGATTGCCATCTTGGAAAACAAGATGACAGAACCTGATTTTTGGAACGATAATATCGCGGCTCAAAAAACGTCGCAAGAATTAAATGAATTAAAAAACACCTATAATACCTTCCGCAAGATGGAAGAGTTGCAGGATGAAGTCGAAATTTTATTGGACTTTTTAGCAGAAGATGAGTCCGTTTATGATGAACTAGTAGAGCAGTTGACAGAACTCGATAAGATGATGACCAGCTATGAGATGACCCTTCTCTTGTCAGAACCTTATGATCATAACAATGCAATTTTGGAAATTCATCCAGGATCTGGTGGAACAGAGGCCCAGGATTGGGGCGACATGTTGCTTCGTATGTACACTCGTTATGGAAATGCTAAAGGCTTTAAAGTAGAAGTCTTGGATTACCAGGCTGGTGATGAAGCAGGGATCAAGTCAGTAACCCTCTCTTTTGAAGGAACAAATGCTTATGGCCTTCTCAAGTCAGAGATGGGTGTCCACCGTTTGGTTCGGATCTCACCTTTTGACTCAGCTAAACGCCGTCACACTTCGTTTACTTCTGTGGAAGTTATGCCTGAGCTGGATGATACGATTGAGGTGGACATTCGTGAGGACGATATCAAGATGGACACTTTCCGCTCAGGTGGTGCCGGAGGACAGAACGTCAACAAGGTGTCAACAGGTGTGCGTTTGACTCACATTCCTACTGGAACAGTTGTTCAATCAACAGTGGACCGCACTCAGTATGGAAATAGAGATCGTGCCATGAAGATGTTGCAAGCCAAACTCTACCAAATGGAGCAAGAAAAGAAAGCTGCAGAAGTGGATTCGTTGAAAGGTGAGAAAAAAGAAATTACTTGGGGAAGCCAGATCCGTTCTTATGTCTTCACACCTTATACCATGGTAAAAGATCACCGTACGAGCTTTGAAGTTGCTCAAGTTGATAAAGTGATGGATGGGGAGCTTGATGATTTCATTGATGCTTACCTCAAGTGGCGGATCAGCTAAGATAGAAAGGAATATACATGTCAATCATTGAAATGAGAGACGTTGTCAAAAAGTACGACAACGGGACAACAGCCTTGCGTGGTGTTTCTGTCACCATCGAACCAGGAGAATTCACCTACATCGTAGGACCTTCAGGTGCAGGGAAATCAACCTTTATTCGTTCTTTGTATCGGGAAGTAAAGATCGAAAATGGGAGTTTATCAGTAGCAGGTTTTAATCTGGTTAAAATCAAAAAGAAAGATATTCCTCTTTTGCGCCGGAGCGTAGGAGTGGTTTTTCAGGATTACAAACTCTTGCCAAAGAAAACAGTCTATGAAAACATTGCTTATGCGATGGAAGTAATCGGAGAAAATCGCCGCAACATTAAAAAACGTGTTATGGAAGTTTTGGACTTGGTTGGTTTGAAACACAAGGTTCGTTCTTTCCCAAATGAACTTTCAGGTGGAGAACAACAGCGGATTGCGATTGCGCGTGCGATTGTTAACAATCCGAAAGTTTTGATTGCCGATGAGCCAACAGGAAACTTGGACCCAGATAATTCATGGGAAATCATGAACTTGCTGGAGCGGATCAATCTCCAAGGTACGACTGTTTTGATGGCGACACATAACAGCCAAATTGTAAATACCTTACGTCACCGAGTCATTGCCATTGAAAATGGTCGTGTCGTTCGTGACGAAGCAAAAGGAGAATATGGATACGATGATTAGTAGATTTTTTCGCCATTTATTTGAAGCATTAAAAAGTTTAAAACGAAATGGTTGGATGACAGTGGCGGCTGTAAGCTCGGTTATGATCACCTTGACTCTAGTTGCGATTTTTGCATCCGTAATTTTTAATACAGCTAAGCTAGCTACCGATATCGAAAATAACGTTCGTGTTATGGTTTATATTCGTAAGGATGTAGCGGACAATAGCCAAACGATTGAAAAAGAAGGTCAGACAGTTACAAATAATGACTATCATAAGGTTTACGATGCTTTGAAAGCTATGCCAGGTGTGAAAAGCGTTACCTTTTCAAGCAAGGAAGAGCAGTACCAAAAACTAACAGAAACCATGGGTGATGATTGGAAAGTCTTTGAAGGAGACGCCAATCCTCTCTATGATGCCTACATCGTAGATACCAACACACCGAGTGATGTTCCAAAAGTGGCAGAAGAAGCCAAGAAAATCGAAGGTGTTTCTGAGGTTCAAGATGGTGGTGCCAATACCCAACGTCTCTTCAAACTGGCTTCATTCATTCGTGTTTGGGGCTTAGTAATCGCAGGTCTTTTGATTTTCATTGCAGTCTTCTTGATTTCTAACACCATTCGGATTACCATTATCTCACGTAGTCGTGAAATTCAAATCATGCGTTTGGTAGGGGCAAAAAATGGTTATATCAGAGGACCATTCATACTTGAAGGTGCCTTTATCGGCCTGTTTGGTGCGACTATTCCATCTGTCTTGGTTTTCTTTATTTACAATATGGTTTACCAATCTGTTAATAAATCATTAGTGAGCCAAAACTTGTCTATGATTACACCAGATATCTTTATTCCTTTGATGATCATTCTTTTATTTGTGATTGGAATTTTCATCGGGTCAATTGGTTCTGGTATTTCAATGCGCCGTTTCTTAAAGATTTAGTTATAGATTGATGGATTATTTTAGCTTTACAGGCAAATAATTCAGTTCAAAAGAGAAGTTTATCTACACTTCTCTTTTTTTCATTTAAAAATTTTAGAAATAACTGATATTTTTCTAATAAAAGCCTTTACAAGAAAAATAAAAAATGGTAAAATTAAATTATAACAAAATGCAAACGTTTGCGGAAAACGCTTGCTTAATAAAAATAAAGGAGATTTGAATGATGAAAGCAACATTCAAAAATGTCTTGTCTTTCGAATTTTGGCAAAAGTTCGGTAAGGCTTTAATGGTGGTTATCGCTGTTATGCCAGCGGCTGGTTTGATGATTTCAATCGGTAAATCACTCGTGATGATTAACCCTAACTTTGCTCCGCTAGTGATTACAGGTGGAATCCTTGAGCAAATTGGTTGGGGAGTTATCGGAAACCTTCACATTTTGTTTGCTCTAGCTATCGGGGGAAGCTGGGCTAAAGAACGTGCAGGGGGGGCCTTTGCAGCTGGTCTCGCCTTCATCTTGATCAACCGTATTACAGGTACCATTTTTGGTGTATCAGGTGATATGTTGAAAGACCCTAATGCTGTTGTATCTACTCTCTTTGGTTCTTCTATCAAGGTGGCAGATTACTTTATCAGTGTTCTTGAAGCACCAGCTCTAAACATGGGTGTCTTTGTAGGGATTATCTCAGGTTTTGTAGGGGCAACTGCCTATAATAAATACTACAATTACCGTAAACTTCCTGACGCTCTTTCATTCTTTAATGGGAAACGCTTCGTACCATTTGTTGTCATCCTTCGTGCAACTATCGCAGCAATCGCGCTTTCAGCCCTCTGGCCAGTTGTTCAAACAGGAATCAATAACTTTGGTATCTGGATTGCTAACTCACAAGAAACTGCACCTATTCTCGCACCATTCTTGTATGGTACATTGGAACGTTTGCTCTTGCCGTTCGGTCTTCACCACATGCTCACTATCCCAATGAACTATACAGCTCTTGGTGGTACATATGAGATTCTAACAGGTGCAGCAAAAGGCACACAAGTATTTGGTCAAGATCCACTTTGGCTTGCATGGGTAACAGACCTTGTTAACTTGAAAGGTTCAAATGCTGATCAATACCAACACATTCTTTCAACGATCACACCAGCTCGTTTCAAAGTTGGTCAGATGATTGGTTCATTCGGTATTTTGATGGGTGTGATTGTTGCGATCTACCGCAATGTTGATGCAGATAAGAAACATAAATACAAAGGTATGATGATTGCGACAGCTCTTGCTACTTTCTTGACAGGGGTTACTGAACCAATCGAGTACATGTTCATGTTCATCGCAACACCTCTTTACCTTGTTTACTCACTTGTTCAAGGTGCTGCCTTTGCCATGGCGGACCTCGTTCACCTTCGTATGCACTCATTTGGTTCTATCGAATTCTTGACTCGTACTCCAATCGCTATCAATGCGGGTCTTGGTATGGATATTATCAACTTTATCTGGGTGACAGCCCTCTTTGCTGTAATCATGTACTTCATCGCGAACTTCATGATTCAAAAATTCAACTATGCCACTCCAGGACGTAACGGAAACTACGAAACAGCTGAAGGAGCATCAGAAGATGCAGCAACAGGAGAAACAAAGGTTGCAGCAGCTTCTCAAGCAGTAAATATCATTAACCTTCTTGGTGGACGTGCAAACATCGTTGATGTGGATGCATGTATGACTCGTCTTCGTGTGACTGTTAAAGATGCAGACAAGGTTGGAACTGAAGAACAATGGAAGGCAGAAGGAGCTATGGGACTTGTCATGAAAGGGCAAGGTGTCCAAGCAATCTACGGGCCAAAAGCTGACGTTCTCAAATCAGATATCCAAGATCTCCTTGACTCAGGTGAAGTGATTCCAGAAACTCTTCCTAGCCAAATGACAGAAGCTCAACAAAATACTGTCCAATTTAAAGGTCTAACTGAGGAAGTCTACTCAGTAGCAGACGGTCAAGTTGTTGACTTGGAACAAGTTAAAGATCCTGTCTTCTCTCAAAAAATGATGGGTGATGGATTTGCAGTTGAACCAGCAAACGGGAATATCCTATCTCCAGTTGCAGGTACTGTATCAAGTATCTTCCCAACAAAACACGCTCTTGGTCTTGTAACTGAAGCAGGTCTTGAAGTGCTTGTACACATCGGACTTGACACCGTTAGTCTGGAAGGCAAACCATTCACAGTTCACGTTGCTGAAGGACAAAAGGTTGCAGTTGGTGATCTTCTTGTCACAGCAGACTTGGATGCCATTCGTGCAGCAGGTCGTGAAACGTCAACAGTGGTTGTTTTCACAAATGCTGATGTTATCAAATCAGTTAAACTAGAACAAACAGGTTCTCTTGCAGCTAAAACAGCAGTTGCGAAAGTAGAATTGTAAAATCCTAGAGGTTGGAAGCTGTTTTCCAACCTCTTGTTTTAGGAGAAAGCCATGAAATTTTTAACACTCAACACGCACAGTTGGATGGAAAAAGAAACAGAGAAAAAATTCCAACTCTTGCTCCAAGATATCCTCGACAAAGACTATGATGTGATTTGTTTCCAAGAGATTAATCAGGAGATTACTTCTCCTATCGTTGAAGTGGTTCCTCTCTACCAACCACTACCATCAGCAGAGTTGATTCACAAGGATCACTATGTTCATCTCTTGGTTGAAAGATTGGCTGAGCAAGGTAGAAATTATTACTGGACCTGGGCTTATAATCATATTGGCTATGATTGTTACCACGAAGGAGTAGCCATCTTATCTAAAACACCAATTCAGGCGCGAGAGATTTTGGTTTCAGATGTAGACGATCCGACCGATTACCATACTCGTCGGATTGCTTTAGTAGAGACTATGGTTGAGGGGCGGGAACTCGCAGTAGCAAGTGTTCATCTGTCTTGGTGGGATAAAGGCTTTCAGGAGGAGTGGGGCCGATTTGAAACGGTTTTGAAAGATTTGAACAAACCTCTTGTACTCGCGGGAGATTTTAACAATCCAGCTGGTCAAGAAGGTTATCAAGCTATCTTAGCCAGTCCATTAGCCTTGCAAGATGCTTTTGAAGTTGCACTTGATCGAAGTGGCAGCTACACTGTTCCTCCAGAAATTGATGGCTGGAAGGGGATTACCGATCCACTTCGAATCGACTATGTCTTTACGACAAAAGAGTTAGAAGTAGAAAGCTTGCATGTGGTCTTCGACGGACAACAGAGTCCACAAGTCAGTGATCACTATGGTTTGAATGCGATTTTAAGTTGGAAATAAAAATCTGAAAATGAAAGAGAGCAGTCTCTTTCATTTTTTTTGCTGAAGGAACGAGACTACTGAAATGAATCAAAATATGGTATAATGATAAACAGATAGAATTGAGGATATTATGTCATTTACGAAATTTCAGTTAAAAAACTATATAGAAAAGGCTTTGGAGGAGTTGAAATTTACAACTCCGACAGAAGTTCAGGATAAGTTAATCCCCATTGTCTTGGCAGGTCGTGACTTGGTTGGTGAATCAAAAACAGGTTCAGGAAAGACCCACACTTTCTTACTACCGATTTTCCAGCAACTGGATGAAGCTAGTGATAGTGTGCAAGCAGTTATTACTGCTCCAAGTCGTGAGTTAGCCACTCAGATTTACCAAGCAGCTCGTCAGATTGCGGTCCATTCGGATGTTGAAGTCCGTGTTGTTAACTATGTTGGTGGTACGGATAAGGCACGTCAAATTGATAAATTAGCAAGCAACCAACCCCATATTGTCATCGGAACACCAGGTCGTATCTATGACTTGGTCAAATCTGGTGACTTGGCGATTCACAAGGCCAAGACCTTTGTCGTGGATGAAGCCGATATGACCTTGGATATGGGATTCTTGGAGACAGTTGATAAGATTGCAGGAAGTCTTCCCAAAGACTTACAGTTTATGGTCTTCTCAGCGACTATTCCACAGAAGTTACAGCCATTCTTAAAAAAATATTTGTCAAATCCTGTCATGGAGAAAATCAAGACCAAAACAGTCATCTCGGATACTATTGATAACTGGTTGATTTCGACCAAGGGACGAGACAAGAATGCTCAAATTTACGAATTAACTCAGTTGATGCAACCTTATCTGGCTATGATTTTTGTCAATACTAAGACGCGTGCAGATGAATTGCATTCTTATTTGACTGCTCAAGGTTTGAAGGTGACTAAGATTCATGGGGATATTGCCCCTCGCGAGCGCAAGCGAATCATGAATCAGGTGAAAAATCTTGATTTTGAGTATATTGTCGCAACGGACTTGGCAGCGCGTGGAATTGATATTGAAGGTGTTAGTCATGTCATCAATGATGCCATTCCGCAAGACTTGTCCTTCTTTGTACACCGTGTTGGACGAACTGGACGCAATGGTCTACCTGGTACAGCTATTACCCTTTACCAGCCAAGTGATGACTCGGATATCCGTGAGTTGGAGAAATTAGGAATCAAGTTTACTCCTAAGATGGTCAAAGACGGAGAATTCCAAGATACCTATGACCGTGATCGTCGCGCCAACCGTGAGAAAAAGCAGGATAAGCTGGATACGGAGATGATCGGTCTGGTTAAAAAGAAAAAGAAAAAAGTCAAGCCAGGCTACAAGAAAAAAATCCAGTGGGCAGTTAATGAAAAACGTCGCAAAACCAAGCGTGCAGAAAATCGTGCACGTGGTCGTGCTGAGCGTAAAGCCAAACGCCAAACATTTTAAAATAAAAATTGTAGTTTTGGTACTTCAAATTTTACATAGTTTCAGACCATTTGGGATTATAACAAAAAAGCATATCGTAGAAACTGTAAAAAAAGATCAAAGATGGTATAATAGTAAAGTTATATAGTCCCGATAAGGTGGTAGGGTCTTCTATCAGTACTTTGTAACTCTATAACAATATTTTTTAAGGGGGGACATTTCTATGTCAGAACGTAAATTATTCACGTCTGAATCTGTATCTGAGGGGCATCCGGATAAGATTGCAGACCAAATTTCAGATGCGATTTTGGATGCTATTTTAGCAGAGGATCCAGAAGCGCACGTTGCTGCTGAGACTGCTGTGTATACTGGTTCAGTCCACGTTTTTGGTGAAATTTCTACAAATGCCTATGTGGATATCAACCGTGTAGTTCGTAATACCATCGCAGAGATTGGGTATACCGATACAGAGTATGGTTTTTCTTCGGAGACGGTGGGAGTTCACCCATCACTTGTTGAGCAGTCACCAGATATCGCCCAAGGTGTGAACGAAGCCTTGGAAGTTCGTGGAAATGCGGACCAAGACCCACTTGATTTGATTGGAGCTGGAGACCAAGGTCTTATGTTTGGATTTGCTGTGGATGAGACAGAGGAACTCATGCCATTGCCAATCTCACTTAGTCACAAACTGGTTCGTCGTTTGGCAGAGCTTCGCAAGTCAGGTGAAATCAGCTATCTTCGCCCTGATGCTAAATCACAAGTTACAGTTGAGTATGACGAGAATGATCGTCCAGTACGTGTGGACACAGTCGTTATTTCAACTCAGCACGATCCAGAAGTTAGCAATGAACAAATCCACGAGGATGTCATTAACAAGGTGATTAAGGAAGTGATTCCAGCCTCTTACTTGGATGAGCAAACAAAATTCTTCATCAATCCAACTGGTCGCTTTGTAATCGGTGGACCTCAGGGAGACTCAGGCTTGACTGGTCGTAAGATTATCGTTGATACTTATGGTGGCTATTCTCGTCATGGTGGTGGCGCCTTCTCTGGTAAGGATGCGACCAAGGTGGACCGTTCAGCCTCTTATGCGGCTCGCTATATTGCCAAAAATATCGTTGCAGCAGGGCTCGCTAAGAAAGCAGAAGTGCAATTGGCCTATGCTATCGGTGTGGCGCAACCTGTTTCCGTTCGTATCGATACCTTCGGTACTGGAACAGTTGCTGAAAGCAAACTTGAAAAAGCGGCTCGTCAAATTTTTGACCTTCGCCCTGCAGGAATTATCCAAATGCTGGACCTCAAACGTCCGATTTACCGTCAAACAGCGGCTTATGGACACATGGGACGTACAGATATTGACCTTCCTTGGGAACGTTTGGACAAGGTAGATACCTTGAAAGAGGCAGTGAAATAAAAATAAACGATTGGTAGTACTTACCAATCGTTTTTGCAAAAGAAAACCAGTTTTAGGCTGGCTTTCTTATTTTGTAGGGATTGAAATTTCAATCAATTTATCAGAGTAGAGGGTCTTGATATTAGCTTCATCAATTTTTTGTTTATCAATCTTACGCTTCATGAAGAAGTCTTGAATTGTTTCCATTTCATGTTCACGAATAGCGCGGTGTTTATTGGAGATGAGGATTTCATAGTGAAGCGGTGCCTGAGTGAAAATCACGTCGGTATTTCCTGCGGAATAGACTTCAACAAGCGTTGCGTCGGTACTTTCTAGCTGACTTTTAACAAGCTGCGAGTGGGAATTAGTTGTGTTGATGAGCTTCATAGTATGTCCTCCTATTTTCTATCTCTATTATAGCACTTTTTGAGGAAAGTGGAATATTTTAGTCAATCGAGTGCTGCTTTTTCCAAGATTCGATAGCCCATTTGTGACTACCACGTTTGAGCCGCTCAATCGCTTCATCTACAGGAAACCACGCGACATGATTGAAATCCTCTAGGGGTTGTTGTACTTCTTGGAAAGAAACTGCTTCATAGAGGTAAGCTGGATTGTAGAAGTAGGTATCTCGATGGCTAGAGTAAAAATATTCATCTGCCTGCCCGTAGTAGCTTCCGATTTCAGCTGTAAAACCGAGTTCTTCGATCAATTCTCGCTTCAGTGCTTCTTGATGATCTTCGCCTGCTTCAATCTCTCCACCTGGTAAGAACCAAGCACCATTTGGAGCCTGTACTAGGATGATCTGTTTCTTGTCTACATCAGGGATGACTGCATAAACTCCGTATCGGGACGTATACGCTACACCTGCTTTTTTTTCACCAAAAGTTGGATTTGTCATGTGTCTTTCCTCATTCTCTAGTATCTTTATTATTATCATAATGTACGAAAGGCAAGCTGTCAAGGATTAACCAATTATCTTGATAAAAAAACAGAACAGAGGATAAAGACTTCTCTGTTCTGTTTAGTTGTTATCTATTCTTCTTTTTGTGCAGGAACAGGTTCAGCCTTTTTAGCAGATTTGATTTGTATCTTGCCATTGCTTGTCATGACGGCCTTGAGGTCTTTCTCGCTTGGATTTTCAAGGTAGTAGTCAGTGATTGCATCCTCGATATAGTCTTGAATGGTACGGCGGAGTGGGCGTGCTCCCATTTTTGGATCATATCCCAAGTCAACCAATTTTTCCTTGACCTTGTCTGTCACATATAGGTGGATGTTATTGCTTGCTAGACGGTCATTGACATCTGCCAGCATGAGGTCTACGATTTGGAGGAGGTTGTCCTTGCTGAGAGCTTTGAACTCGATGATACCATCAAAACGGTTCATAAACTCTGGGCTAAAGAAGTTGCCGAGTTCGCCGAGGACAGAGTTGGTTCGACCTTCACGAGTGGCTCCAAAACCAACGCTAGCTTCAGCCTTGCCAGTCCCAGCATTTGAAGTCATGATAATGATAGCATCTTTGAAGCTAACGGTACGTCCTTGTCCGTCTGTCAAACGACCATCGTCCAAGACTTGAAGGAACATGTGCATGACATCTGGATGGGCTTTTTCCACTTCATCGAGAAGAATGAGAGAATATGGATTGCGGCGAACTTTTTCAGTCAGTTGCCCAGCCTCGTCGTAGCCGACATAACCTGGAGGGGCGCCGACCAACTTAGCCACACTATGTTTCTCCATGTATTCGCTCATATCAAAGCGAATCATGCTGTCAGCAGAGCCAAAAAGTTCGATGGCAAGTTGCTTGGAAAGTTCAGTTTTTCCAACACCAGTTGGTCCGACAAAGAGGAAACTTCCGATTGGACGGTTGGGAGTTCCCAGTCCAACACGATTCCGGCGGATGGCTTTGGCAATCTTATCGACAGCCTCGTCTTGTCCGATGACATGCGCCTTAAGGTCTTCCGCCAGATGGATGAGTTGAGACTGTTCTTTTTCTTTCAGATCGCCCACAGGGATATTGGTTTTTTGCTCGATGATATGTTCGATTGTTTTCTCGCTGATGATAGGAGTATCCTGATCGGTCACCTTGGTCTTTTGCATTTCCTTGTACTTGGTAATCTGATCGCGGAAGTAGGCAGCCTTTTCAAAGTCTTCATCTCGTGTAGCTTGCGCTTTGAGATTTTCAGCTTCAATCAAGCGCCGATCGATTACTTTGGGATCCACAAAGTTCAGTGTCAAGTTCATCTTTGAACCTGCTTCATCCAGAAGGTCGATAGCTTTGTCAGGCAAGAAGCGATCTTGGATATAGCGATTAGAAAGAGTTGCTGCGGCTTCAATAGCACCGTCAGTATAATGAACGTGGTGATAGTCTTCGTATTTCTTTTGGATTCCCTTGAGGATGGTAATGGTTTCTTCTACGGTTGGTTCATCTACCTTAACGGGTTGCATGCGGCGTTCTAGAGCAGCGTCTTTTTCAATGATGCGGTATTCATTGAGAGTAGTGGCACCGACCAGTTGCAATTCACCACGGGCTAGAGCAGGTTTGAGGATGTTCCCTGCATCCATATTGCCATCGCCAGCAGATCCTGCACCGACAATCTCATGGATTTCGTCGATAAAGAGAATGACATCTTCACGATTGCGAATTTCCTCCATGAGTTTTTGCATACGTTCTTCAAATTGGCCACGGATACCCGTTCCTTGGACTAAACTGACCACATCCAAACGGATAACTTGTTTACCTTGGAGTTTATGGGGGACATCGCCGTCTACGATTTTTTGAGCTAAGCCCTCCACGACAGCTGTTTTTCCGACACCTGGTTCTCCGATGAGGACAGGATTGTTCTTGGTTCTGCGATTGAGAATCTCAATAACACGGATAATCTCTTCATCACGACCGATGACAGGGTCAATATCGCCCCGACGAGCAATTTCAGTGACATTGATACCAAATTCCTCTAAGAGTCCCTTTTCTTGGCTAGTAGGTGGCGTTTGGACAGGGCCTCGATTTTGAGGTCCGTAACCACCGTTTCCACCGTATCCCCCACCCGATTGAGTTGGAGGAACGTTATTAGAAGAAGGTCTGAAGTTATTGAGATCGTGGAAAAAATCTCCGAAAGGATCAAAGTCACGATTGTTTAAATCAGTCATCCCCCTAAATAGAGTATTATTTGGGTCCGTTTTGATGATTTTATAACAATTTTGACAGAGGTCAATTTGCTTTTGCTGTCCATTAAGATTGGTATAAAGATGAATTGTTGAGTCGTTGATTTTACAGTTTTGACAAAGCATACATCTACCTCATTTCTTTCTATTGTTTTGACGAGTTGTAAAAGGTCAAAAATAGTCAAACTTTATATACTTTCATTATATCATGAATGAAGTGTAAAGCAAGTAAAAAGATCGAAGTTAGCACTTTTTATAGAAGAGTGCTAATCTGGTATTCGTTGCAGAATGATAAGAAAAAAACCTATTTGTAGCAACAAACAGGATTCTCGTTAACAAAAGCAGGAGTAGGCTCCAGCTTGTTTTTAGGATTAGTAAAGAAGCTCGTAGATTTCCATCGCGATCAAATCAATACTGTCAAAAGTGTAAGTTTCGCGAGCTTCGACATCGCGAAGAGTGAAGAGGGATCCGTTTTCTTCGTCGTAGCTGTAGGCAACTTCTGCAACAACAACTCCTTCGCGTTCAAAATTACGTTTTAAATTTCCACCATCTTTTGTCATTGCTTCTAGGCGGTTGATGATTCTAACCAAATGTGATTCCATTTTGATTCTCCTCCATTTCTTATCGTTACTATTTTACCATAAACAGCAGGAACTTGACTAGAAAAAACTAGGATTTCTCACTATTTCTCTATCTATTGGAAATAGTAGTCTTAAAATCAGGAGAAAATTTGAATTTTAATTCAAATGATGTTATAATCATACGATAGTATCTTTTAGAAAAATGGATAAATTTTTCTTTCTTATCCAAGCACTTAGCTCGTTTTATGATAAATAGTCTGGTGAGCTAATATAGTAAACTCGAGCGTGTCTTTGAACAAATATAGGACTAAGGAGTGGGAAGTTTTATCCTAATGGAGGAGTAGCTAATGGCATCTAGTAAAGAATATTTGGCTTATATTTTAGACCAACTATCTGAATTAGAAGATATTACTTATCGTTCTATGATGGGAGAGTTTATCCTTTACTATCGTGGCAAGATAGTTGGTGGCATCTATGATAATCGCTTCATGTTAAAACCCGTCAAGGCAGCCCTAAATCTCCTAGCTCAGGCCCCGCATGAATTGCCTTATGAAGGAGCAAAGGAGATGATTTTAGTAGAGGAACTAGACGACAGAGCTTTTTTGGCGACTTTACTGAAGGCTATGTATCCTGAATTACCCACCCCTAAGCTTAAAAAGAAAAGCTAAAAGGCAACACTTGTTAAATTAAAATTAATAGCTTTCTCGGTCGGGAAGTGTTAGAGCTGTTGTGATTTTTTTGGTATAATGGAATATACTCTTGGCAAATCAAAATGATAGATTCTTATCCTTGACCTACCTAACTTAAGCTAAGCATTTATCTTGTTTTCTAGTCTGATTTTGATTTTCATTGAGTATAATTTGATAGAAAAGAGTAGAGATATGACACAGATGATTGATGGGAAGGCCCTAGCGGCTAAATTACAGGGCCAGTTGGCTGAAAAAACTGCAAAATTAAAAGAGGAAACAGGATTGGTTCCAGGCTTGGTCGTGATTTTGGTTGGGGACAATCCTGCCAGCCAAGTCTATGTGCGCAACAAGGAGCGTTCTGCTCAAGCAGCTGGCTTCCGTAGTGAAGTAGTGCGAGTTCCTGATTCGATTAGTCAGGAGGAGTTGCTAGACTTAATAGCAAGTTACAATCAAGATCCTATTTGGCACGGCATCCTAGTTCAGTTGCCTTTACCTAAGCATATTGATGAAGAGGCAGTATTGTTGGCCATTGATCCCGAAAAAGATGTGGATGGCTTTCACCCACTAAATATGGGGCGTCTTTGGTCTGGGCATCCAGTTATGGTCCCATCTACACCGGCTGGTATTATGGAGATGTTCCACGAATATGGAATTGAGCTTGACGGGAAAAATGCGGTTGTGATTGGTCGTTCTAATATCGTTGGTAAACCCATGGCCCAGCTGCTCTTATCAGAGAATGCTACAGTGACTTTGACTCACTCACGCACGCAGAATCTAGCAAAAGTAGCATCGAAAGCGGATATTCTTGTCGTAGCTATTGGACGTGCTAAGTTTGTCACAGCAGACTTTGTGAAACTAGGGGCAGTGGTCATTGATGTCGGCATGAACCGTGATGAGAATGGCAAATTATGTGGCGATGTGGATTATAATGCTGTTGCGCCATTAGCCAGTCACATCACTCCTGTACCAGGAGGTGTTGGTCCGATGACCATCACCATGCTTATGGAACAAACCTATCAGGCAGCCCTTCGTACACTGAACAAGGACTAGGAAGATGAAATTCGTATTTTACCTAGATGGGACACTGTCTTTTGACTACATGACCATAGATGAGGAGATTCAGCAGGTTCTTTTAAATAAAGGCTGAAGATTATGGACATGAGCTTGTATTTGCCTCAGCCCGCTCTTATCGGGATTGCTTGGGTTTATTAGGTCCTGAACTCAGTCAGCGCTGGGTCATAGGTTTGAATGGAGGAGTAGCCTACCATCTGGGACAGGCTATCTATGAAAGAAATCTCGATGCTAGAGTTTATCAGGCGCTAGTGGATTATTGCCAGACCTATAATC
>ERZ773099.650-NODE-650-length-28540-cov-5.125434_pt1 | contig 28540 bp, 29 predicted proteins | sample MGYA00511120_ERZ773099 | MGnify/ENA primary metagenome ERZ773099 (study PRJEB29015, sample SAMEA2738012) | human oral metagenome | biome: human oral; feature: human-associated habitat; material: dental | place: China | collected 2104 ... | reverse complement strand
GATTTAGAACTAAACAACAAAACAACCGACGAACAAGCTCATGAGGAATTTCAAGACAAAACCAACGAAGGCGGGGTTTGGGATTTGTCTGAAGACGAATTGGATACGCCACCGTTTTTGCGTCGGCGCAAGGATAAGCGCTAAATTATGCGGATAGTGGTGATTTATAAGACGGCTTCTGATCACGCTCGAGAAGTGCGCGATTATTTACGCGATTATCAACATTTTACAGGCAAAATAATTGAAGAAATTGACCCGGAATCGCGCGATGGCGAGAGTTTTTGTCGGGCTTACGGAGTGGTTGAGTATCCGACAATCATGGCCATCTCTGATTCTGGTCAGATGCAACAGATGTGGCGAGGGCGTCCGTTACCATTGATGGATCAAGTTAGTTATTATGATCGCTAGTTTTAAAAACATCCAACAAGGGTGTTTTTAAAGATATATTTTACAATAGTATTGACAAAACATAAAGATTATGCTACACTGAAAGTATAGTTACAATAAAAACAAACAAAACAGGATTTAATAAAAATGTCAGTGGAACAATTCACCATCCCACATAATACAATCGAAAATCTAGAGATTGAAGCCTCTGAGGAACGTCTCGATTATCAATTGAGTGAAGAGCAAAAGCGATTTATCGCTAGACAAGCGCTCAATCTTTTGACATAATATTAATATCAACCATCAACAATAGAAAAAAATCAACAAAAAAAAGGAAATCTCATGGAAAAAATGCCCACCGCTCGCGAACGATTCGACAATTTCGAGCAAAACAAATTAAAAAAAGAAGCTGAAGAATTTGAGAAAGCTGTCTATGGTGAAACAGCTGGGATTGTTGATTTTTCAGATGAGGCTAAGGCTCGATTAGAGGAAGGTTTGGCTTATGAAGAACATCTTAAAGCTATGTCAGAACGTCCTGAGCATGATCCTTTGGAGATTTTTGATCAAAATAAAGCCCAAGCTGATTATCAAGAAACCATGCATCAACAACAGCTGGCTGAGCAAGAACAGCTTCAAAAACACCGTGAGAACCAAGATGATCCTCGGGTTGAAGGTTTGATGAGCTATGCTCAGCAAATTGGCGAGTTTAAGCAATCACAGAAAGCCTATATTGAGGAACTAAAGTCGAAATATGAAGAAGGCGTTAAGCACGGTTTGGCGGTTGATTTTGTAGATTTTATGAATGCTGATCCGCAATATCAAGCCATGCAAAAAGAATTATTGCAAAAAGAAGATTTGCTTAATGATCGATTATTTGAATTGAGCGAACAAGATGGCGAGGTTTTTACTGATCAAATCATCAATGAAATTATCGACGCGACTGATCGTGAGGCGTATTTGCAAAGAGTAGCTGATTGGAAAGCGGCTCAAGAAGCCAATAATGTTGAGCTTATCGTGAATCAGGTTAATGCTTACGAACAAGGTGAAATCAGCAAAGAAGATCTTGCTCGGACCGTCGTGGCGAGTTTTCCATCGGAGGGCGAGGGCTTTGCGGTGGCAGTTGATCGATTGCAAGATGAGAATGATCCATCTCTCCTTGATAAAATAGTAGAAAAAATTAGAGCGAGTCGTTTTTATAAAAAAGCAATTGCCGTTGCAATGGTGTCATTAATGCTAAACGGGGGACTCTTCTCAGGCGGAAATGGTATTACGTATGCTGGTGAAGATGATTTAACAAACAATAACCAATACGACAACACCCCTAAGGCTCAGGCAATGGTAGATAATCCAAAAGCTCCTGAAGTCCTAGAAGGTTTAGACGTTGATTTTAACAATGGTGAGAATGCTGAAACAGATCAGGGAGTTAATGAAAAAATTACTTCTTACGATGATTTTTTGGCTAGCCAAGAATACGCAAATCACAAACCGGGTGACGATATCGAATATGATTATGAAGTCGGCACCATTATTGATAATCAGCGAGATGGTAAATTCGATATGTTCCCTGGAATAAAGGGCGAGACCGCTGGTCAAAAGTTTGAATATGTTAAAAAAGCTAGTTATTATTCACCGGAATTGGTGGCGTCGTTGGCGATGCATCAATTGACTGGTTTTGAATTGAAATATATTGATGCCAATGGCAATGAAGCAATCGCCCGAACTCCAGATCAAATCAATCAATCGGTTGATCAAATGAAGAATAATCCGGACTTATTTGGTAAAAACTACGATGCTTTCTTAGATATTGTAGAGAACGCAGAGTTCGGTATGACTTCAATTACCAAAGGAACTTTTAACGTTTATAAATATATTGACCGAACCGATTCAAAAGAAAAATTGGCAATTGGCCAGGGTGGCGGCGGTGACGCACTGCAGTTGACACTTGATGGCGGTGATAAGCTGATTTATCTTGAACATTGTGCTAACGTGATTGTTCTTAAAATGCATAAAAAAACTACTTTACTTATTCCTCCAGATGATAACATAATTCCTCCAGATGAGGACCCAACTCCAGAAACCCCACCGGAAATTCCACCTGAGACTCCGGAAACCCCACCCGAAACGCCACCGATTGTTCCACCAATCGTTCCGCCGATTACCCCTCCGGAAACCCCACCCGAAACAACAGTCCAACCTAAAGATCCTTCGCTCGACATTAACGTTAATCCAAACTTAAGTGATCAGGACAAAATGGGTGACCAGCGAGTTGACAGTGGCGGATTGCGATCATCAGAAGATGTAACCTCTGATACATATCAAGCTCCAAGCGCTCCCAAAAACACCGTTGACCAACAAAAAATGACCGAAGCTAAACAGGAAATTGAAAAAAATATCGATAATTTAAATAACAGTTACAATAACTTAAGTAGCCAAGAAAAAGCCACCATTGAGGAAAACCAAACTGGCGTCGGCGAAGTCAACAAATCTTACGAAGAAGTAGCCCAAAACGCCCAACCAATAGAAACCACCCCTCAGCCCGGACAATCTCAAGACTCAGGCGTAGTCACCGGCGAAGTTGACGGCTTTTAAACTAACCAAACACAGAAAGGATAATTATGAAACAAAACAAACACACCAACCTAAAAGCTACCTTGCTAGCGATCGGCATCGTTGTCGGAATGCCGTTAGCTAGCGCGCTGGCTTATTACCCGGAGCGCAACACTTTTAGCATTAAAAAACCGGCTGATTTTATCACTTTTAACTCGATTACTGACAATCCCAATTATGGTGATGAGCGTAATTTTACGCTAGCTAAACCGTCGAGTAACACCAGTGCTGGCGGTTGGAGTGATACTTATGTTAATGTCACTCATGATGACGAATATTTGGTGCGGGTTTATGTGCACAACAACGCTTCTGCTAATTTAAATCTAGTAGCTGAAAATACTCGTGTGCGAGTTAGTTTGCCAACCAACACCGCTAAAGAAATTCGCTTAGGCGCGTTTATTTCGGCTAATAATGCTAAACCAAAAGAAGTTTACGATGATGTGATTTTTCGAAGCGATAAACTGTTTAATATTGCTTATGTTGCTGGTTCGGCTCGTTTTAAAAATAACGTCAACCCCAACCCCGGTTTTAACATCTCTGATGATTTAGTAACTAACAGGGGGGCGCTGATCGGCTATAACAAAATGGATGGTCGATTGCCGGGTTGTTTTGAATACAGTGGTATTTTGACCTTTAAGGTTAAAATTCAAACTCAAAAACAGGCTAGCTTTAATATCCAAAAACAAGTTCGCAAGTCTGGCGAAAAAAAGTGGTCAAAACAAATCAAAGTCAATCCTGGCGAAAAAGTTGAGTATCAATTGATGTATAAAAATACTGGTCAGGCTACCCAAACCGGTGTGATCGTCAAAGACTTTTTGCCAAACAGCGTCAACGCTATCGGTTCGAGCCTAATGCTAAAAAACGCTCACAATCCGAATGCTGTTCAAATTAACAATCAGGAAGCTTTATTTAACGGAGCAGGTTTAAAAATTGGTGATTATGCGTCTGGTGCTAATGCTTTTATGAAGTTTAGTGCCACCATGCCGACCAATGATCAGCTCAAGATCTGTGGTGATAATATCTTTCGTAACCGAGTGGTGATTTATACCAAAGAGGGTAATCTCGAAGACGTAGCGGATGTGGTGGTGACCAAAACTGGTTGTACTCCGGAAAAACCACAACCAAATCAACCAACGCCTAATCAGCCAACTCCTAACAAACCAACGCCCAACAATCCGGGTGAGTTGCCAAGCACTGGTCCAGCCGAAATCGCCATCAGCATGATCGGTTTACTGCTAATCACGGCTTCGGTAATCTACTGGTATAAGTCGCAACAAGAAATCAAAAAACGGATCACAAACAACGGTTCAATTGAGATGAAAATTAGCGATCAACCAACAAAGGAGGTGCCGACACTACAGTCAACCGACAAAAATAATCAATAATTATCCAAAAAATCCCACTCTGGTTAGCTAGCAGTGGGATTTTGATTGGGTTAGATAGTTTAATCTGGGTGTGATACAATAACAATATGAAGAAAATTACTAAAGCAATTATCCCTGTGGCTGGTTGGGGAACTCGGCGCCTGCCAATTACTAAAACAATCGAAAAATGTATGCTACCGGTTGGCAATCGACCGATTATTGACTATGTGGTAGAGGACTGTATTAAAGCTGGTATTACTGATATCTATTTTGTAGTGTCTGAGGGTTCAACCCAAGTCAAGAGTTTTTACTCTCGTAATCAAAAGCTTGAAGAATACCTCAAAGCTAATGGCAAAGAAAAATATCTCGAGGCGGTGACGCCACCGGCTGGTATTAATTTTCATTTTATTGAGCAAGATCCGAACGGTAAATATGGTACGGCGATTCCGGTTTATCTGGTTGCAAAAGAAATTGGTGACGAGCCGGTTCTGGTGCTAATGGGTGATGATTTTATCTACAATCGTGATGGTTCGAGTGATGTGGCGCGCTTGGTTGAGCAAGCGGGCGAGGGCAGTGCTCTGTTGGGCGCGCAAGTAGCGCCTGATGAAGTATCACGTTATGGTGTGATTGAGCTGGATGCTGAGCATAATTTTAAACAGATTGTTGAAAAACCAGCGCCGGAGGATGCACCAAGCAATTTAATCAATATCAGTAAATATGTCTTGAACGCAAAAGCGGTGGCGATGGTTAAAGATTACGCTGAGCGTGATGACATTCAAGGCGAATATTATATCACTGTGCCGTTAAATGATTATGTTGGTAGTGGTCAAGCTCTCAAAGTTGTGCCAGCCGAAGGCGTTTATCTTGATGGCGGCACAGTCGAAGGCTGGGTGCATGCTAATCGCGTGGTGGTTGAGGGTCACAACGGTTAGTTGAGCGCCTCTTGTCAATTTTGTAAAAGTTTGATATAATATAGCCTGATATTTTTTAAAAAAGGAAAGACTAATGAAGAAAGCAGTTATCAAGGTCAGTGGCAAACAATATATTGTCGCTGAAGGTGAGACCCTCTGGGTGGATCTCCTCCCTGAAGGTACCAAAGAGCTCGAACTTGATGCGCTTCTTACGATTGATGGTGACAAGACCGCTGTGGGTCAACCAGTCGTAAAAGGTGTAAAAGTTAAGGCTGTGGTTGATCCCGAAATGCAAAAAGGTGACAAATTGCGCGTTATCCGCTACAAGGCTAAAAAACGTGTTCATAAAGAAATCGGACATCGCCAAAAGTACTCTCAAATCACCATCAAATCGATCAAATAATTGATTCACAAATCGCTCGGAAAATTGTTGCTACGTTGTGACTACGTCGGGCGATTTTTTTGTTGGTAAAAAGTTTTAAAAAGCTTTTGCTTTGTGGTAAAATGTTAGTTATGGAACGGGAAGCGGTAGTAATTGCGATTACAAATCAAAAAGGTGGCGTTGGGAAGACTACCACCTCAATTAACTTGGCTTATTATTTATCAAAATTGAAGCGCGAGGTGTTATTGATTGACTTTGACCCTCAAGGTAACGCCTCGAGTGGCTTGGGGGTTAATAAGTATGAATTAGGGGCTTCGATGAGTGATGTGATTATCGGTGATACACCGATTAGTACCGTGATTCAGCAGACCGACTATGAGGGGCTGTCGGTGGCGCCAACACTGTCGACGCTAGCCAATACCGAAGTTGATTTAGCTAAAACTAACAATAAATTCCGTCGCTTAAAAACCGCCATCAATGAAATTCGCAACCAATATGATTTTATTATTATTGATTGTCCGCCAAGCTTGAGTTTGCTGACGGTAAACGGTTTGATATCGGCTGATTATATGATTATGCCAGTCCAAACTGAGTTTTATGCGCTCGAAGGGCTGGGGCAGTTACTAGAAACTATGAAAATTATCAAAAGTGGTATGAACCCAAATCTCGAAATCCTCGGCGTGTTGCCAACCATGGTGGACTCACGCACGGTGCTGTCAGCGCAGGTAATTACCGAAATCAAAAAATATTTTAATTCAAAAGTGTTTAAGACTGTCATTCCGCGTAATATTCGCCTAGCCGAGGCCCCAAGTCACGGCGTGCCAATTGGCGTGTATGATCGTTTTTCAAAAGGTGCAAAAAGTTATAAAGCTCTCGCAAAGGAGGTACTAAATCGTGTCAAATAATCCTAAAACACCCAAAAAATCAACCAAATCAGCTCTGGGGCGGGGCTTTGAATCGTTGCTGCCGACTGAGCTGTTCGATGAGGCGTTCGACCCGACCAGCGAGCAGGACGCTAGGCTCAGCAACTTGCGCGAGATTGCGCTTGATAAAATCGAGGCTGACGCTGAACAACCGCGTAAAGCGTTTGAAGAGGAAGCAATGCAAGCCTTGGCGCGATCTATCAAAGTCCATGGCGTGTTGCAACCGATTGTGGTGATTAAAAAAGGCGATAAATACCGCATTGTGGCCGGTGAACGGCGTTATCGTGCCAGTAAAATCGCTGGTTTGAAGAAAATTCCAGCCCTAATCCGCACTTTAAGCGCTCAAAATCGCCTGGAACTGTCGCTGATTGAGAACGTTCAGCGTGAAGATTTGAATGTAATTGAGGTGGCGACGGCTTATCTGAAGTTGCGCGAGCAATTTAATATGACGTTGAAGCAGATTAGCGAACGAGTCAGCGGTAAAACGGTTGGGGCAATCAGCAATACCATGCGGTTATTGACTTTGCCAGCGGAAGCAATCGAGGCCTTAAGCCAAGGCGAATTAACTGAGGGGCAGGCCAAGCCGTTGATTGGCATGGATCATGCGATAGTTTTGAAATTATTACCGCAAATCATCAAACAAAACTGGTCAGCTCGTCGAGTGGAGCGGGTGACGGCTAATTATAAGGCTCAAACTGATAAACAAGCTCAAACCGAAGCACTCAAAGATAAAAAAATCACTGAAATATTACGTGCCGATAAAGTATCGCAAGCGATTGCTAAGCGACTAGACGCTAAAGTTCAAGTTAAAGCCAAGGCCAACGGTTCAGGTACGATTGAAATTAAATTTAAAAACCAAGATGAATTCGATCGATTAAGCCAGATGCTTAGCCAATAATTTATTCGGTGATAACTTTTTAAAAACTCCCACGTACGTGCGGGAGTTTTTATTTGGCTGATTAAAAGAAGCGGAAGTGAGTTAGAGGAAAAAGACGCATGTTGACTGGTCCAATCACCAGATGAAACGGAACTTGACCGAGACCGTTGCGCGAGTCATAAGAATGGCTACCTTCTCGATGATCACCGATGACGAACAGATGATTGTCTTGAACTTTAACATTGTCAACCTCACCGGAAACTAGCGTGCTCATTTCGTCTTTGAGCTGGTCATTTGGATTGAAACCTTCGGGATGCTCTTTGTTGGTGATGGTTAGCTTGTTATTTTTGAGATTAACAGTGTCGCCTGGTAAGCCTACCACGCGTTTAATTAGATAACGGTCTTGTTGTCGAGAAGCGTTTTGGGGGTTTTCAAACACAATAATATCGCCTCGTTTTGGCACGTAAGGGGTGTTTTTAATCTGAGCCCAGGTTACTGGCAGGCGATTAACGATTACTCGGTCGTTTTGGTAAAAAGTATTTTCCATACTGCGACCAACGATGCTATAGCTTCGAAAGACAAAAGCGTTAATCAATAATGTGCCACAAATCACCGACGCCACGAAAAAAACAATATTGGCAATATCTCGAGTGCGGTTTTTGCGATTGATACTAATTTGCGTCATAACATAACTATTATACCAAAAAAAATAGTTTTTTAAATATTGAATAAAAATGTTATAAACGGTATGATAGTTAATGGTTATGAACAAAAAACCTGTATCAATTGATGGATTCATTCGTCGTTCACGGTCAACTAATGGAGTGGCCAAAAAACGACCAGATGTTAGCTATTATCAACCTAAAGTTGCCACAAAGCGGTCGCTTAATTCAGTTGGCTCGACTAAGAAGCAATTATCAGCAAACGTTTCGAAGCTGGCTAATCGAGAGCTAAATCATCAGCGTTCGGAGCGTCAACGGATTACCCAAAAAAGCAAAACTGTCGATAAGCAAGATTTTGATGTGACTGATTTTTTAAATCAGCCATCAACACTATCTCGATCTGCCAATTCCAAACCGCCTAAATCCCCTAAAGCCCCGAAGCCAAAATCGAAAAAACGCAAAATTATCAAATGGCTGTTTTTGGGGTTGTTGGTGGTTGGATTGGCGACGGCTTATTACTATGGTTCGCGATTAATGAAAGCAACCAACGTGATAGGTGGCGGTAATCTTATAGACGTGCTTTTTAAGGCCGATCCTCTAAAAACTGATGAAAACGGCCGGACTAATTTTTTAATTTTTGGGACGGAAAGTAACAACGTTAACAGCGCTCATGGTGGACCATTGTTGACAGACTCCCTGATGATTATTAGCTTTGATTCAAAAACCAACAAAGCGTCGATTGTCAGTATTCCACGGGATTTATGGGTGCGACTGGAAAAAACTTGTTTCGTCGGTAATCGAGCTAAAGTTAACACGGTTTATCAATGTGGCTCAAACAACGGCAAAGACCCTAAGGCTGGAGCAGAAGCGCTTGGTCGTAAATTGGGCCAGGTTACGGGCTGGACTCCGCAGTATTATATGCACTTAAATTTCAAGGCAGTCGAAGATATCGTTAATGCCATCGGTGGGGTTGAAATAGTGATCGAAAGTTCTGACCCGCGAGGGATTTATGATGTTAATACAGGCATTAAATTTAAAAATGGCCCGACTGGTCTGTTAAACGGTGAACAAGCTTTGAAATTGATTCGGGCGCGTAATTCAGATGGGGGCTATGGTTTGTCGCGGTCTAATTATGATCGAGAAGATAATCAACGTCGAGTGGTAACTGCTATGGCTAAAAAAATGGCTTCAGATGGTACTTTTAACAATTTTGAAAAAATGCTCCGAATTATTGAATCGTTAGGTGATAATTTACGCACTAATATTACTGCTAGCGAAGTCAAATCAGTGGCTGCGACTTTCAAAAAGATTTCCTCGCAATTTAGCGATTCGACCATTAATTCAATTAGTCTAGTTGAAGTGACTAAAACTGGCAATATGGACGGTCAATCGGTAGTTTTGCCACGGGCGGGATTTGAGAATTATGCCGAAGTTAAAAAACACGTTCGGCGTCAAGCTAACGGCAATCAGGAACTGACTAAAGAATCGGCCAGTGTCACGGTACTTAATGGCAGTGATGTGGCTGGTATTGCTCAAAAATTAGCTGACCGCCTAACAGAGCAAGGATTTACGGTTCGACAGGTTGCTAATGCTCCAGAAAATATCTCCACTAAGGGGTTGATTTTTCAAAAAGCTGGTGCCGATAAGCCAAAGTCTTATGAATTTCTCAAGCGAACTTATCAGTTAGAGACGGATATCGGTCAATCTGCCAGGTACACCAACTACAATTCGGATTTAGTAGTGGTTATCGGCCCAGGTTTTGAATTAAAGTAATTTTAAATGTTGGTTATGGTATAATATAATAGTAATTATCGATGTGTGTTAAATCATTTATGAAAAAAATCCCGAAAAAATTACCCAAACCCACTCCTAAAACCTCTAATTTAATTAGCGGATTGTTTTATGTTTTGCTGAATGCTTTATTGGCGGTGGCAGTGGTTGTGCTGGTTAATCTGTTTGACGCGCCGTGGTTAGGACTGGCGGTGATTGCTGTTAGCAAATGGCGAATTTTTGCCGTTAAAATTCGATTTTGGTGGGCTAATTTAGTCTCGAATCTAACGGATATTTTAGTTGGAATTAGTTATGTGTTGTTGGTTTATTACATCGGTGGCGATCAAACAATTTACCAAATTGGCTCAGCTCTACTCTATATTATTTGGCTACTGATGATCAAACCCGGCACTAGTTCTCTCAAAATCATGACTCAGAGCTTGATTGCGATGTTTTTAGTGAATTTAAATCTATCGTTGTTTGGCTATCGTTGGCCAATATTAGTTTTTTTGATGGTTGAAATGTTTATCGCCTATAATATCATGGGTCATTATCTTAAAAACGCTGATTTTGAGATTAAATATACGCGGTTGATGAGCGGTATTTGGGCGCTAATTATGATGGAATTAGCGTGGATTTATTGGCATTGGATGATTGGCTATAATTTTGTGGCTGGCATTAAAGTATCGCAATTCGCGATAGTTTCAACTGCCTTGACTTTTTTGACCTACAAAGTGTTGTTTTATATGAACCAAGAAGCCGATCAAAATCATCGTAATCTGCAAATTGATTTGCTGGCGTCGATTGGTTTCGTAGTTGTGTTGATTTTAGTAATGTTGTTGTTTTTTTCAAAACCATTAATTAAGTTGTAAAGGAGTATTATGCAACAAGACCCAATTAAATTAGAAACTAAAGTTATCGACGATGCGTCGCCGTCCTCTCACCCTCGGACTAAGAGTCTGAAGCGACCAAAAGCCCTTAATCTGACTCTGCTGGGATTATTAGTGCTTTTGCTAGTGCCGGCGATTTTAACTCGAACGAACAAAACCGAGAAAACATCTCAAACTACGCCAGTAGTTAATCAATCTACGGTTGATAAAAACACCCAGAATTTCGCTGAATCTAGCATTAGTTCAGTAGCAGAAAAAGTTGCGCCAAGCGTGGTGTCAATTGTGACATCGTCGGTCAATAGATATACGCTCGATACTGAGCAGAGCGGGGCTGGCACCGGGGTTATTTTATCAAGCAACGGCTATATTTTAACCAACAAACATGTGGTCAAAGATTCAACTCAATTGACGGTTATTACTAGCGATGGTGAAATGTATGACAATGTCAAGGTTATTTTTCAGGATCCGTTTAATGATCTAGCTTTTTTGAAAGTATCTAACCCCAAAAATTTTAAACCAATTGAGATCGGTGATTCAAAAACTGTCAAAGTCGGTCAATCGGTGATTGCCATTGGTAATTCGCTTGGACAATATCAAAACACCGTTACTCGGGGCATTATCTCTGGTACGAACCGTAGTATTACAGCGCAGGGTAGTGATCAGAGCGTTGAAAATTTGACTGATATGTTGCAAACTGACGCTGCGATCAACCCTGGTAATTCTGGTGGCCCGTTGGTTAATGCTGGTGGTCAGTTGATCGGCATCAATACCGCTGTAACCCGGGGAGCTAACGGTCTGGGCTTTGCAATCCCAATTAGTGCTGCTAAAGGCGTGATTAAACAGCTTGGTCGCAACGATGATCAGATTCAGCGGGCGATGCTCGGTGTGCGCTATATAGCGGTTAATCCAGCTATCGCTAAAGACAAAAAACTAAGCGAAAAGCAGGGCGCATTAATAACCGGTAACGTAATTCCAGGTTCTTCAGCTGACAAAGCTGGCTTAAAAGAAGGCGATACTATCATGAAAGTCAATGGTTTGGAAGTTGGTAAGGCTGGTAGCTTGAGCACGTTGTTATCAGAATACACCGTTGGCGACGAAGTGCAATTGGTAGTCAAGCGCGGTAACGAGACAATTACCGTCAAAGCTAAACTCCAATCAGCTCAAAACTAAATAGTCAAGCTTTTTTAGATAGGTCGACTATAGTAATATAGTCGGCTTGTTTAATATCGGTAAAATTATGCTCCAAAAGATGCTTGCGAATGGCTGACTGTTGCAAAGGATCAGACTCGAGGAATAGCCAGCATTGATCGGTTTGATTTTTTATAGTGGTGAGCTGGTCAATTAGTTTAAAAATCAAGGTCAGTCCATGATTGTCAGCATAAATGGCTAATTCTGGCTCAAATTCTACATTTTTAACAAAAGACCATTGACGATCAACATAAGGTAAATTAGCTAAAACTAGATTAGCCGATAGGCTCGGAATATTCGCCAGTAAATCACTAATAACAAAATCAGCCGTAACAGCGAGGTTTTTGGCGTTGTGGCGGGCGACGCTAAGAGCAGACTGCGAAATGTCCGCCAGCGTCAGCTGGTAATTAATTTTGCGTTCGGCTAATTCACTAGCTAAAGTTAAACCCAGTGTGCCACTACCACAGCCAATATCAAGAATCTTGATGATATCAGTCGCCTGAACACTAAAAATATTATTGACGATTTGTAAAGCCTGTTCAATCATCACCTCTGATTCCGGGCGAGGAATTAGAACCGACGGATTGACCTGAAACTGTCGACCAAAGAAATCTTTGGCGCCGGTAATATAGGCCAGTGGGTAATTATTTAAGCGCTGAGCTAAAATTTGGTTCAACTTTAAGAGTTGATCATCGGTTATAACATCATCAAGCCGTAGTTGCAGTTGCAGACGATCGCAGTGCAGCACAAAACCCAGGAGCAGTTCAGCTTCTAGTTGGGCATTGTTGATAAAATTACAACGTTTTAGTTGAGCGGTGGCTTGGGCGAGCCAAGTGTTAATTGTTGGCTTCGGCAAGGTTAAGCTCGCTTTCGTAAGCTTTGAGTCGTTCGATTAAATCGTCAATTTCGCCGTTCATGGCCGACGGAATATTGGAGCGTGAATAACTAATTCGATGATCGGTAATGCGGTCTTGAGGGAAGTTATAAGTCCGAATTTTTTCGCTACGATCGCCAGAACCAATGAGTTTGCGCCGTTTTTCGTCCAGCTGGGATTGTTCGGCTTCAATTTTAGCTTGCAATAAACGACTGCGCAACACGCTCATGGCTTTGAGCTTGTTTTTAATTTGCGATTTTTCGTCTTGGTTGGCGACTACAATCCCGGTTGGTAAGTGGGTGATACGCACAGCGCTATCGGTGGTGTTAACGCTTTGACCGCCGTGGCCGCCCGAGCGATAAACATCAATCCGCAGGTCGTTAGGGTTAATTTCGATGTCGGTTTCTTCGGCTTCCGGCAAAACCGCCACAGTGACGGTGCTAGTGTGAATCCGACCCTGACTCTCGGTAGCGGGCACGCGTTGGACGCGGTGGACACCCGATTCGAACTTCAAAGTGCCATACGGCGCGTCACCAATAACTTTAAAAATCACTTCTTTGTAGCCACCGCTATCGTTGGAACTTTCGCTGAGAAGCTCGGTTTTGAGGTTGTGATTTTCGCAAAATCGCAAATACATACGCATCAGTTCAGCAGCGAACAAACTAGCCTCGTCGCCACCAGCGCCGGCGCGGATTTCGATGATAGCGTTTTTATCATCGTTCGGATCTTTGGGTAATAACATCAGCATAAGCTCTTGCTCGGCTACCGCTAAGGCTGTCTCGCTGTCGGCGATTTCTGTTTTAGCTAACTCGGCTAATTCGCCTGATTCGAGTTCAATTAGCGCTTTGGCTTCGGTGATGTTTTTTTCTAAAGTGGCGATTCGTTCAGCGGTTGAGATGATTTTCTCGAGTTCCGCTAAGCGCTTGTTTTTTGCGGAAAAATCTGGCGACGTGTAGGCATTGGGTGTGCTTAAAAACGCCTCAATTTCGCGGTGTTCAGTCTGTAATTTTTCCAAATTTAAATCAATTTTTGCCATAATACTGCCAGCCATTATACCAAAAACAGAGTAATTTTTCAAAAACTCGAACTCGTGATAAGATAAAAATATGACATTTACTACTTGGCGTCAGTTGATCGAGCACGAAGCGCAACAGGCTTATTTTAAACAATTATGGCATAAAGTTGAAGAGGCGCGGGCGCGTGGGGCGGTTTTTCCGGAGCGCCAGGAGATTTTTTCTTGTTTTGAGGCTTGTCCATTGGAGCGGGTCAAGGTGGTGATTATCGGGCAAGATCCGTATCATGGTGCAGGGCAGGCGCATGGCATGAGTTTTTCGGTCAAACCAGATGTCAAAATTCCGCCATCGCTCCGTAATATCTTCTTGGAATTAAACAATGATCTGGGAATCGAACCGCCAGCGACGGGTTATTTGCGACCGTGGGCGGAGGAAGGCGTGCTTTTGATGAACACTTCGTGGAGTGTAGAGCAAGGCAAGCCGGCTAGTCACGCTCACCTCGGTTGGATGGAATTTACCGAGCATGTGTTGGAGTTTTTGAATGAATCAGAACGGCCGTTGGTGTTTGTATTGTGGGGCGCTCATGCCCAAAAAGTTGGCGCCAAAATCACCAACCCACATCATTATAAAATCGCCACTGCTCATCCGTCGCCGTTTTCGGCTAATCGAGGCTTTTTCGGTTCCAAACCTTTTTCGAAAATCAATGCTTTTTTAATTAAAACTGGCCAGCGACCGATTGACTGGCGGTTATGATAATATCGGTTTAGTTAATTATGTTTCGACTCGATGGTGGCAATTGGCTCATCTAAAGACTCGCTTATTGTCAGCCTAGACTACCAATCTCGCTGAAACATAATTGATTATAGATCGCCAATCGCTCATGTTCTCGCAAACTTAAAACCTCCCGAGTGGGAGGTTTTAAACAGAGCCTATTTGTCAGCTTTTTTGGCTTTTGGTTCGGCTTTAGCTTTTGGGGCTTTTTGAGCCGCTAATTTTTTCTCCAAGGCTTCTTTATGCTTGCGGGCAGCTTCGAATTTTGCCTTGAAGCGGTCAACGCGACCTTCGGTGTCGATGATTTTCTCTTCACCAGTGAAGAATGGGTGAGAAGCGCTCGAAATGTGGATTTTGACCAATGGATATTCCTTGCCGTCTTCCCATTTAATCGTTTCGGTGGTCGGAGCGGTGCTTCGAGTTAGAAACGAAAAACCCGCTGCTTCGTCGCTAAATACGACGAGCCGATAATCTTGGGGGTGGATATTCTTTTTCATAAGTCGTCATTATACACTAGGGAGGAATAAAAGTCAAAAAGAGCCAAGACACTCTATAAAATCGCTTTTTATAAAAAGTCTGACAAAACCATTGACATATTTAAATGATTATGCTATAATGTATAGTGTAAGTTTGAGACAGAACTTACCGCACCTTTACAAAAGCAATTACTAGTCGGAAATCATTTTTTTCTTCCGCTGGTTGTATCGATCCTTTGGCTAAGGAATTATTGTTGGTCAAATGATCGATATGATCAGGAATTATTTTAAAAAAATATTTAGATCACCGTAGGGAAAATCCCTTTAAACTTACAAGGTGGTGATAGTAGGAGGATAAAATGAAAAATATAATAAACTTAACACCACACGATATAAATATCGTGGATGGCGAAGGCAATGTATTAGTTGTATTGCCTGGTACGAAAACTCCAGCCAGAGCAATGCAAGCAGAAAAGGCTTTAGGCGTTATCAATGACATACCAGTAATTGGTATGGAATTCGGTGAGCCAGAAAATTTGCCGACACCGGAAGATGGTGTTTGGCTGTTGGTAAGCAAGACTACCGCAGATGCTGCTCTTAAGAGTGGTAGAACGGTAGCTGACTTGCTGCTAACGGGCAAGACAGTTAGAGATGCGAACAATCGTATTATCGGCTGTCAAGCCTTATCTGCGTACGACAGTACTGCTTTTCAAGCCCGCGCTTAGCGTGGGCTTTTTTCTTGTCTTTTTTATCAATTTACGGTATAATATCATTTTGTAACAATATTAATGACGCAGTTCTTGAGGTAACTTCTGATTATCACGAGATAATTTAAGACTCGAGAACGAGGAAAAAGGAGTAAAAATGTCAAATATCGACATTAAGGCTTTGTTTGAAGCTGGTGTTCATTTCGGACACAAAACCAGTCGCTGGCACCCAAAGATGGCGCCTTATATCCACTCAAAACGCCAAGGCAGTCACATCATTGACCTGGTCAAAACCGTGGAAAATCTAGATTTAGCACTAGAAAAAATCGCTAAAGAAGTCACCAAAGGTGGCAAAGTACTAATTGTTGGTACTAAAAAAACTATCAAAGATAAGGTCAAAGCCGTCGCTGAAACCACCAATCAACCATATGTTTGCGAACGTTGGATCGGTGGTATGTTGACTAACGGTGTGACTATTTCATCGCAAATCCGTAAATTACACCAATACGAAAAATCGATGGCTTCGGGTGAGTTTGAAAAACGCTACTCAAAATTGGAAGTCCAACGCTACCAAGAGGCTATCGACGCCCTCAACCTCAAATATAGCGGTATTAAAAACCTAACCGCTAAACCAGCTGTGGTGTTTGTGACCGACGCGATTGTTGACAAAAATGCCATCAAAGAAGCTAACAAAATGAATATCCCAGTGGTGGCACTAGTGGATACTAACGTTAACCCAGACGGCATCGATTATGTTGTGCCAGCTAATGACGACGCTATCAAAGGCGTGGAATTGATTTTGGATTATCTGGCTGAAACAATTACCAAAGCCCAAAAATCGGCTAAATAATTTAAAACTAAACTTTTAATAAAACAAGAAAAGGGGACGACAATGTCATTTACTGTTGAAGACATTAAAAAACTAAAAGACCTGACCGGTGTTGGTTTGACTGACGCCCGCGAGGCATTAAAAGAAGCTGACGGTGATTTTGAAAAAGCGCTAGAAGCGATGCGCAAAAAAGGTCTAACCCGAGCTGAAAAACGTGCAGAGCGCGAGACTTGTGCTGGCGTAATTGATAGCTACGTGCATGACGGTCGCATCGGCGTGTTAGTAGAAGTCAACTGCGAAACTGATTTTGTGGCGCGCACCGAGGAATTTAAAGCTCTAGCACACGAAATTGCTCTGCAAATCGCAGCCATGAATCCAGCTTATTTATCACTTGAAGACGTGCCAGCTGAGGAGTTAGAGCGCGTCAAAGCTGAAGCATTGGCCTCAGACGATCTAGCCGGCAAGCCAGCCGACATCGCTGAAAAAATCGTGGCGGGTCGGGTTGATAAATACTTTGCCGAAAAAACTCTGCTCAAACAAGCTTACATCAAAGAAGATTCTAAAACGGTTGAAGTAGTGGTCAAAGACGCGATCGCTAAACTCGGTGAAAACATCACCATCAAACGATTCACTCGCCTTGAAATGGGCTTGTAACAGTCTAAAAATGTTTAAAAAATACTCATCGGCTAGTCGATGAGTATTTTTGGTGTTTGGTGTTTGTGTTGGTTTTTATTAATCACGAAGATTAAGCAGTAGTAGGGAGCTGGCTAGCCGCCAGAATGACATCTTTGATATCGGTGTCGAGTTTGGTTAAACGGCTCATTTTGCGAATGGTGTCGGTTCCAAATAGGGCTTTGCCACCGTCTTTGAACACGATAGTGGTCAATTTTTCCCATTTGTTGTTAGCAAATTCTAGCAGAGTATTGGTCTCGGTGTATTCTACGCCTCGGAAGAAACCGTGTTCAACTGGCATCTCAACCTTAGTGATTGGCGTTTCGGCGTCATCAGTAGTGCCATCTAACTGGTTGAGGGTGATGGTTTTGACGATTTCGGTTTCAGGCATCAATACCTGAAACGATTTCGAATTATAAGTTAAATTTTGGTTCATGTGGTTTTTGTCCTTTTTTGTTTTGTTTCAAATAGTATGCTTACATATTAGCATAAACTTAATAAAAAGTCAATACTTAAAACATATATTTCATAAATAAAAAACTACCAAGCCATAAAGACTTGGTTTTTGCTAAATAGGTATATTATCATTGTATCATACTTACGCTAAAAAGTCAATAGTGCTTTTGCTAAAAAAGTCATAAAATGCTTAAAATCATCAGGCTTTTTTGGTATAATAATCAGTAGTAAATGAAAGTGAGGAATATGTTTGATCTTAAGCAATGCCAAAGTGAAATGGACAAGGTAATTGAGTTTTTTCAGCAGGCGATGAAATCGGTGCGCACTGGACGAGCTCAGGCTTCGATGCTCGATAATGTCCGAGTTGAGGTTTATGGGACGCAAATGCCCCTTAATCAAGTGGCTAATGTGGTGGTGGCTGATGCTCAGATGCTGACGATTACGCCGTTTGACGCCAATAACCTGCAGGCGATTGCGACGGCGATCCGTAACGATCAGTCGCTAGGTTTAAATCCTAGTGACGATGGGCGCTTGGTGCGAGTACCGATTCCGGCGCTAACCACTGAGCGACGCCTGGAGATTGTTAAACAAGCTAGCGAAAAAGTTGAAGAAGCTAAAATTCGTGTCCGCAATGTCCGTCAAGACGCTTTAAAAGATATCAAAAAACTAAAAGACGACAAGCAAATTTCGGAGGATGATGCTCGACGGTTTGAAAAAGATGTTCAAGATTTAGTTAACAAAACTCAGGAGCAAATTGAAGCTCTGTTTAAGCAAAAAGAGCAAGAAATTACCACAATTTAACGGCGTGGTAACTATGAAAAAGTAAAAAGGGGATAAAATGCATATATTATTAGGGGTGCTGGCAGGGCTGGCGGTGCTGGTAGTGCTGGTGACGATTCATGAGTTGGGGCATGCGTTGGCTGCTTTGAAAAACGGCGTAACGGTAGAGGAATTTGCGATTGGGTTTCCGCCAACTGTCTGGTCCAAAAAACTCAAAAATGGCGTGGATTTCAAGATCAACGCCTTACCGCTTGGTGGTTATGTTAAACTGCAGGGCGAACATGATTCGGCTAGCGAGCCGGGTGACTATGGGTCGGCTAGTTTTTGGGCCAAAACGCAGATTTTGTTTGCGGGGGTGTTTTTTAACTTTGTGTTTGCTTGTCTGCTGATGACAATTTTGGCGTGGACGGGCTTACCTCAGGTGCTGCCAAATCAGTTTCGGCTGGCTAATGACGGTAAAATAGTCCATTCGCCAGTGCAAGTTGATAAAGTATTGGATGATGGTCCAGCCAAGCGAGCTGGCTTAAAAGCTGATGATCAGCTTCTGAAAATCAATCAGCAACAGATTGATTCGCCGGATCAATTACGTCAAATCACTAAGCGGCTGGCTGGTCAGGAAGTAACGGTTGAATATCGCCGGTCGTCGGACAAACAGGTCGTTGCTCAAACCAAAGTCAAACTCAACGACCATCAAACGGCTGAAAAAAGTGGATATATCGGTCTATTGCCGTTCCAAGAATCGAAACTTTACGCGGGCTGGTCAGCCCCGATTGTCGGCGTCGGGACGGTGGTGCAAATGATGGGCGAAACGCTCAAAGGCGTAGGGCAAGTGTTTGTGAATTTCTTCGGTGGTTTGGTGCAGAAGCTGAGTTTTGACCAAACTACGCGTCAGCATGCTGATCAAAAAATTGCTCAAGCTGGTCAATCGGTGGCTGGGCCGGTGGGGCTGTTGGGGGTGGTTTTTCCGGCACTAATTGGCGGGGAAATTACTAAATTCGTGCTGTTTGTGGCGCTTATTTCGTTGACGCTAGCGGTGATGAATGCTCTGCCGATTCCAGCGCTTGATGGCGGTCGGTGGCTAGTAACGGCGCTGTTTCGCGGTCTGAAAAAACCTTTAACAAAAGATTTAGAAGAGCAAATTCATGGCACTGGCATGCTGATTTTATTGGCTTTGACGTTGTTAATTACTGTCGGTGATATTTTTAAACTTTTCTAAAACGGAGGGACGATGCAACAACCAAAAAAGCCTAAAAATAACTTTAAAACGCTGACGACGACCGAATATTGGCGTCAGGTTGGTGCTAATTTATTACATAATTTGAGTTTGATGCTGTATTTAACGGCGGTATATTTTGCGATTAACGCGATTTGGGGGGTGATTGTTAAACTTCAACAGTCGCTTTGGCCAGTTAGCAAGCATTACGCTTTGCTGTATAATCAATTACTTCATTTGGTGGTGTTTAGCAGTGTCATTTTGGCGTTGTGGGCACTTCCAAAAATCATGACTAAACTGCGTTTTGGGCAAAATCTAGCTTGGCAAAAAAACCGTTTGGGGCTGACTGGTTGGCTAAAATGGCGTGAAATTGGCTTAGCGTTGTCTGGTTTTGTGTTGGCGTTTATTTTGCGTATTGCGATGCTTTTGATGATTAAAGAACTTGTTCCGGGCTTTAACATCGAGCAAAAACAAGATTTAGGTTTTAAATTTGGTTGGCAAAATTCACGTTTAGAACTGACAGCGGTGTTTTTTACACTGGTGGTGCTAGCCCCGGTGGCCGAGGAACTGATTTTTCGCGGATTTATGTTTGACAAAATTCGGGCGCGATCGGGCTTTTTGATGACGATGTTGCTGGTCAGTCTGCTGTTCGGTTTAGCTCATTTTATCGGTGGCGGTTGGGTGGCAGTGGTGGTGACTTTTTCGCTGTCGCTAGTGATGTGTTTAACGCGAGAAGTGTCGGGTTCGATTTATCCGGCTATGATTATTCACGCTCTTAATAACGGCTTGGCTTTTTGGGCAATTCTGAGCGGTTTAAAATAGATTTATGGTATAATATCTTTTGTTATCAGATGATTTAGGGATAAAAGAAAGGAATTCATGCGTCGAACTCAAGTTTTTACCAAAACTAACAAAACTGTGCCAGCTGATGAAACGGCTTTAAATGCTAAATTATTGATCCAAGCCGGCTATGTTTACAAACAAATGGCGGGAGTTTATGCGTTTTTACCATTTGGCAAGCGAGTGCTTGATAAAATTGTCCAAATTATCCGAGAAGAAATGAATGCTATCGGTGGCAATGAATTGTCGATGACTGCCTTGCAACCAGCAGAGCCCTGGAAGGCTAGCGGTCGCTGGAGCGAAGAAGCGATGGACGTTTGGTTTAAAACTGACTTGGCTTCTGGTTCGACTCTAGGTTTGGCACCCACTCACGAAGAGCCCATCACTCAAATGATGACGCGGTATATTGCTTCGTATAAGGATTTGCCAGCTTATCCGTATCAATTTCAAATCAAATTCCGTAATGAGTTGCGGGCCAAATCGGGTTTGATGCGCGGTAGAGAATTTTTGATGAAAGATTTATACTCTTTTTGTCGAGATCGCGAGGCTCATGATAAGTTTTATCAGCAAATTACGGAAGCCTATCATAGAATTTATGGGCGTTTGGGTTTGGGTGATATAACTTTTAAAACTTTTGCTTCGGGCGGTAGTTTTGCTAAATATTCGCATGAATTTCAGACTTTAAGTCCGGTCGGTGAGGATGTGATTTATGTCCATCGTGCCAAGCGTCTGGCTATCAACAAAGAAGTTTACAACGACCAAACTTTAAACGACTTAGGAGTGACGGCTGATGAACTAGAAGAAGCGACCGCGGTGGAAGTTGGTAATATTTTTACCTTGGGAACTCGATTTTCGGAGGCGGAAGGTTTGTATTTCACGGATGAAAAAGGTGAGCGCCAGCCGGTTTTTATGGGTAGTTATGGTATTGGACCGAGCCGAGTCATGGGGCTATTAGCGGAACATTTTGCTGATGAAAAAGGTCTAGTTTGGCCAGAAAGCGTGGCGCCGTTTAAAGTTAATTTAACCCCAATCGACGAAGATTCAATGGCCTTGGCTGAAGACTTATACGCTGAGTTAGAAGCTAATGGGATTGAAGTATTATTCGATGATCGTCGTGGCGTGCGGGCTGGTGAAAAATTTGCTGATAGCGATTTGATGGGTCTGCCGTATCGAATTGTCATCAGCAAGAGACTGATTGAACAGAATAAATTTGAGCTAGTGCATCGAGCTAGTGGTCAAGTTGAGTTAATGGATCGCCAAACAATAATTAATAAATTAAAATAAGGAGTTTATATGGTAAAAAAGAATTTTCAATTAACTGAAGCCGGACTTAGTGAGTTAGTGGCAGAACTAGAAGAGTTGAAATCACGTCGCAGTGAGATCGCTGATCGTATTGCTGAAGCTCGCGATTTTGGCGACTTAAAAGAAAATGCTGAATACGATGCGGCTCGTACTGATCAGACGGCGGTTGAAACGCGAATCGCCGAAATCGAAGATATTATGCTTAATGCTGAAGTGATTACCGGAGGACACCATAGTGTGCGGATTGGCTCAACTGTTAATTTAGAGCGAGCTACCGATAAAAAGCCTTTTGAATATACTATTGTCGGTTCGATTGAAGCCGATCCGCTTGATGGCAAAATCAGTGATGAATCGCCAATGGGTAAGGCTTTGCTTGGCAAAAAAGCTGGTGACGTGGCGGTTGTAGAAACGCCAAAAGGTGCGGTTGAGTATAAAATTTTGTCCTTAGAATAAAAATAAACTTACTCCCAAAACCGCTCTTGTTTGCTAACAGGGGCGGTTTTATGTTAAAATAGCACGGTAAAGACAAAACGGAGACAACATGGCAACATTACAAGATTATCGTAACGAACGCCTGCGCAAACGGCAGGAATTATTAGATTTGGGATATGATTTATATCCAAGCAAAGCCAACCGCACTCATCAAGCTGGTCAAATTACAGCCCAATTTAGTGAGCTTGAAGGTCAGACCGTCACGGTGGCTGGGCGGATTGTAAAGATTCGTAAATTCGGTAAAATCGCTTTTGTCGTGTTAAAGGATTTTAGTGGTGAAGTGCAAGTTTTTTTGAAAAAAGACGACTTGAAACCAGCCGATGTGGCGCAAAATACCATTGATATGGCGAGCCTGCGGTTGCTTGATAGTGGTGATTTCGTGGAAGCGGTTGGAGTGGTTGGCAAAACCCAAACTGGTGAGACTTCAGTACTAGCACAATCTGTGCGTCTGCTGACTAAGACATTACGTCCGTTGCCAGAAGAACTAACCAACAAAGAAGAGCGTTTCCGTCGTCGTTATCTTGACATTAATCTCAATCCTGAAGTGCGCGATCGTTATATTCGGCGGTCAAAGTTTTGGCAGGCAACGCGTGATTTTCTCAATTCACGTGGTTTTGTTGAAATTAACACCTCAATTTTAGAACATACTACTGGTGGGGCTGACGCTAACCCGTTTGTGACGCATATGGACGCGCTGGACGAGGATTTTTATCTGCGGATTTCGCATGAATTGCCACTGAAGCGTCTAATTGGGGCTGGTTACGAAAAAGTTTATGACATTGGTCATCGTTTCCGCAATGAAAATTACTCGGATGAACATTTGCCTGAACACGTGGCGATGGAGTGGTACTGGGCTTACGCTAACTGGCAAGATGGCATGCGCATGATGGAGGAAATGTATAAATACGTTTTGGAGCGGACTTTTGGCAAATTGCAGTTTAAATTGGGTGAGTTTGAAGTCGATATGAGTGGCAAATGGGAAGTTTGGGATTATGCTACTACCATCAATCAGCGCTATAATATTGATATTTTTGAAACGGATATGGCGGAATTACAACGAATTATGCGCGAAAATGGTCTAGAAGTTGAAAAAGCTGACAATCGCGCGCGAGTTATTGATAAGCTCTGGAAGAATATCCGCAAAGATGTGACTGGTCCGGTCTGGCTGATTAACACGCCGAAGTTTATTTCGCCGTTGTCGAAAACTAGCTTGGAAGATGAACGGTTGACGGAGCGTTTTCAGCCGGTGATTGCTGGGTCGGAGTTGGGTAATGGCTTCTCAGAGCTAAACGATCCAATTGATCAGCTGGAGCGTTTTTTGGAACAACAGCAGATGCGCGAGGCGGGCGATGATGAGGCGATGATGCTTGATATTGATTTTGTGGAGATGCTAGAATATGGTATGCCACCAACTTGCGGTTGGGGTTATTCGGAGCGGGTGTTTTGGATTTTTGAAGGTGTAACCGCTCGTGAAGGTGTGCCGTTCCCGCAATTGCGCCGGGGAGTTGATCCAGTTACTCGCAAGATTTACCCTACAGTTAAGTTTGATTAAAAACATTATAACTTAAGAACCGTCCAGTAAAAATCTATTGGGCGGTTTTGTGATAACGATCAATTATGTTTCGACTCGATGGTGGCAATTCGCTCATCTAAAGAATCGCTTATTGTCAGCCTAGATTGTTAATCTCACTGAAACATAATTAACTAATTACCGCCTAATTATGTTTCGACTCGATGATGGCAACTGGCTCATCTAAAGAATCACTCATTGCCAGCCTAGACTATCAATCTCGCTGAAACATAATTGATCGCATGCAAGCGGTTTTCATATTTTGAAATAAAAATCGTTAGCGCGTCTTTATTTTTAAGCATAACCAAGGTATAATTTAAACATGAAAATTATCAACTTCGGGGTGCGGGAAGATGAGCGTCGGTATTTTGAGCGGTTTGCGACGGAATTTGGAGTGCAATGTTTTACGACTGATCGACCACTGGACAAGAATACGATGCATTTACTAAAAGACATGGACGGTGTGACGGATATTACGACGCGTTGTTATGCGCCGGAGGTTTACCAAACGATGCAGACCCAAGGCGTTAAATATTTTTCGTTGCGCCAGGCAGGATTTGATGGGTTGAATTGTGCGGACGGGCGACGCTATGGTGTGCGGTTTGCGCGGGTGCCGGATTATTCGCCTAATGCCATTAGCGAGCACTCGGTGGCGCTGGCGTTGATGCTACTGCGTAATTTGCACATTGGCTATATGCGTTGGCACAATCAGGATTATCGTTTGGAAGGATTGATTGGCAAAGAAATCCGTGATTACACCGTGGGAATTCTGGGAACGGGGCATATTGGACTGGAAGCAGCGCGAGCTTTCCAAGGGTTCGGCGGACGAGTAATCGCCTATGACGTGGCACCGCGCCCTGAGGAACGCCGGTGGTTGGATTATGTTGATGATTTGGATGATTTTTTTCGGCAGGCTAATTTAATTGGGATTTACATGCCCCTCAATGACGGTAATCGGCACATTATCAATCAATACAACATCGCCAAAATGCCCGACGGCACGATAATTATCAATGTGGCACGTGGTGAACATATCAAAACCGATGATTTGTATCAGGCGCTGCTGACGGGAAAACTAGCAGGTGCAGCGTTGGATGTGTATGAGGGGGAGCGGGGGATTTTTCACCAGGATTTTTCAACTCGCATAGTGCCAGACGAGCTATTTCGTAAGCTTGAAGCTTTGCCGAATGTGATTATCACGCCACATATTGCTTTTAACACCGATCACGCGGTGCGCAATATGGTAAAAATTAGTTTAGAAAACATTATCAATATGACTAAATATGATAAAATTAAAAATGAAATACCTTATTAAAGCACATAAGACACAAGGGAGAAAAAATGACTAGGTGGCAAAAAATATTGTTAACGACCGGATTGGCAGTTGTTGTGGCGATTGGTTCGGTAATTGGTTTGACGACACAATCAGCAAATGCTAGCGTCAATGATTTTTATTTTGACAAGATGGAAATTGACTATTATCTGAGCAAAAACGCCGATGGCCGGTCGCAGTTGCGGGTAAAAGAAGTCCTCTACCCGGTTTTTCCAGATTATAATCAAAATCGTGGAATTGTCCGTTCGATTCCACTGACTTACCAAAAGCACACGCTTGATTTGCAAATGGGGGAGATTCTGCGCGATGATCGACCAGCTCCAGTTTATAAAAACGAAACTAAAACCGGCTTTCGGGTGGTGATGATTCGCGACAAAAGCGATGCGGCTTTTTTGCATGGTCGGCATAAATACGAATTTAACTACACCATGCGTGACGTAACGATGAAACCGACTGATAGCGCTAAACAGGAGTTTTATTGGGATACGAATGGTACGGGCTGGAGGCAACAATTTCGACAAATTGTGGCGCGAGTGCATCTAGACCAGTCGGTGCGAGCGGATTTTAATCCGAAACAAATTGCTTGTTATACCGGAGTTTTAAACAGTACGGCTAGCGATTGTCGTTATGAGCTAAATGCTGACGGTAATGTTGTTACATTTACAACAACAAAACCGCTAGAAGCAGGTGGCAACATGACTTTGGCGATGCAATTTGGTGAGTCGACTTTTGCGGCCTATAAGCTTAGTAATCATCATCGGATGTTGGCGTGGCTGGTGGTGATTCTGGGTTCGATTGGTATTATTTTAGTTATTGTGGTAATTATTCGCCAACAATTGCTGCGTCGGCAAAACCAGCTGGCTACTATCGCAACTGAATATCTACCGCCAACCGACATTGATGTGTTTCAATCGGCAATAATGGATAATCGGTTGGTTGAACATTCAACAAAAATTATGCCGGCTGGTTTAATCCAGTTGGCGATTGCCCGCAAAATTCAAATCACTGAAAAAATAACCAAATCAGTTTTTTCAAAAGACAGAGACTATGTGATTAAAGTTTTGCCAAATAAAACTTGGACTGAGCGTGAACAGGCTTTCTTTTTTGCAATTTTTAAAACCAAACCGGAGGCTGGTCAGGATTTTGAACTTGATCGTAAAGATATGGGGATGGGGTCACGAATTGATTTATTTAGTAAACGAACGGTTTTGTCGCTCGATGGCTATGCTTATGACCAACAATTGACCAAGCGGATAGCGTTACCACTAATCGTGCTCGCGTCGCTATCGATTGTGGCATCGGCGATATCGATGGTGATATCAATAACTAGCTTAGAATCGGTTAGCTACGAAAATATCGACCAACCATTAGCTAATTTTTACGCGCCTTTTTCGATCAGCGTATTGCAAATCACGATGATTGCTATCGCGGTTGGCTGTCTAGTCTGGATTGGTCGATTTAAGCGTTTAACATCGGCCGGAATGAGTCTCAAGGCGCATTTAACAGGTTTGAAACGCTATATTAAAATGACTGAAGCAGAGCGATTGGCGTTTAATCAGTCAGTTGGTGGAGCGATGCGTGATGCCCACGATCGAGTGGTATTGTATGAACGATTATTGCCTTATGCGGTGATGTTTGGGCTGGAAAAATCATGGGGCGAAGTGCTTAATGCGGTTTATCAAGAAGCGGATTGTGTGCCGGCTTGGTATTTTGGCGCGCAGACCTTTAACGCCAGCTCGTTTGCGAATTCGATTAAATCATTTAGCTCGGTAGCCTCGTCAGCTAGTTCATCGGGCAGTTCTGGCTCCGGTGGCGGTGGCTTCTCCGGTGGCGGCGGTGGCGGCGGTGGTTGCTAGCTATAAATTTTTTTTAAAAAAAGGAGTAAAATTGACAATGAAAACTATCACTAAAATTAGCCTGACACTATTGATTGTGACAATGCTAGCTGGCTTGGCTCGACCGGTCCTGGCGTTGACTACTGAGCAAAATGCTCAAGCGCCAAAAACCACAATTCAGGCGAATCAGCCGGCTTTGGAGCGGATCGATCAAGTTAAAATGGAAGCTTCGGAGCAGGATATTTCATTTAATAAACAGATTAATGGCGATGTATTTTGCGCCAGCTCGAAGCGGTGTGTAATTGACGGTGTGGTGGCGGATGACGCTTTGATGGCGGCTATGACCATTGAAATTCGCGGTCAAATTAACGGCGATGTGCGTGCCGTAGCGAAAGAATTAGTAATTGAATCTGGAGCTAAAATCCAGGGTAATGTGTCAATTTTTGCTTCAAAACTAACCATCAAAAAAGGCGCGATAATCGGCAAGGACGCTATGCTGTCGGGTGGCATAGTGCGCATCGAAGGTCAAATCGGTCGCGATGCGATGGTTGTCAGTGAAGAAACTTACATCGACGGTCAAATCGGTCGCGACGTCCATATCAAATCCGCAAAACACACGCGGGTCGCCGATAGCGCTAAAGTTGGCGGTAATTTATCGAACATCAGCCTGACAAAAGACATCGCTGAATCGGCTATTACAGGTGATTTTAAACACGAAGATGCTAAAAACAGTGATTCAAAGCGTCGCAATTGGCTGTCTGGCAACTTAATATGGAGCTTGTCGATCGGTGCTTTGCTGATGGTGGTGATGATCGTTCGACCGCAACGATTCTATCAATTTAGTCGCGAGCAGTTCAAGCTGATCAATATTTTCTACATCGGGATTGGCTACACGATGATGATTGGTCTGCCGATTATCGCATTGCTACTGACAACCACGATTGTTGGTATTTCGGTGGCGATTTTAGCGATGATCATCTGGGCGCTGATGCTGATTTTAGCCATTCCAATAGCAATTTATTACTTGACGAACAATACTTTGGCAGTGTTTGATAAACAAAACGAATCGCTAGTGCTCGTCGGGGTGGTTGTTTATGCTTTAATTAACGCTGTGCCGGTTTTGGCGGTGGTGATTAATTTGGCTTTGATTGGTTTAGGGTCTGGCTTGTTTGTTAAATTTTTGGTGAGCGGTTTTGGTCGGAAACGTAGTCGTCAATCGACAGTAAAGGCTTAAATGATCGAAATTAAAAAGCTCAGTAAAACTTACCCGCTAGAATTAGCCAGTCGAACCGACTTATCATTGACTTTTATGCTTATATATGATATAATGAAAGGATTGGGTTATTTCAATTATTAACCTGAGCCCACCTCTAGAAGGTTGATTAACAAGTCGATTTATCTCAGGCTCAAAATGCC
>ERZ773099.647-NODE-647-length-28556-cov-5.923196_pt1 | contig 28556 bp, 25 predicted proteins | sample MGYA00511120_ERZ773099 | MGnify/ENA primary metagenome ERZ773099 (study PRJEB29015, sample SAMEA2738012) | human oral metagenome | biome: human oral; feature: human-associated habitat; material: dental | place: China | collected 2104 ... | reverse complement strand
ACAGCCCTACTCAACTGTGCGGAGGTGGGACGACGAAATCGAATTCTAACGAATTCCCGATTTCTGTCCCACTCTCTTTTCGTCTTTATTATATCTTGTCAAACTTTTCAATGTAAAAGAGTGTTAGTGCCATGATGACAGTCAAGCCAATGAGAATGAAGATTGCTGGGGTCCAAGAGCGGAATAAGTCAAAGCTATAGCCAAAGAGGCTAGGACCAAAAGCGGCCAGAATATAACCACCAGTCTGGGCTAAGCCAGATAGCTGAGCGGTTTGCTCAGGGGTACTGGTTTTGAGCGAGAAAGTAACCATGAGGTAGGGGAATAGGGCGCTGACGGACATACCGATTAGTAGATTGAGGATGAGCCAGTAGATAAAAGAATCCGTCTTAATCAACAGCATACCTAGACCAATGACGCCGGCTGCAGAAAAGAGAGTAATCATCCCCAAGCGTTGTTTCACAGATAGACGCGTTGTCAGACTAGGAACAGTCATAGCCAAAGGAAGGCTGATAATCGAAAAGATAGAGGCTAAGAATCCAGTAGCATCATCGGAAAGTCCTGCCAACTGACCAAGAGTCGGCAGCCAAGTGATAGCTGTGTAAAAGAGCAAGGACTGCAAGCCGCCGAAAACAATCAGAGCCCATACTCTAGGATTTGTTAGCAGAGACCCCATTTGCTGCTCGCGGCTTTTGCTAGTCAGTTGATGATTATGCCGACTATTAGGAAGCCAAATCAAGCAGGCTAGTAAGCAGATGAGGGTCAGGACGAGAATCAATCCTTTCCAGCCAGCTAAGCGGACAATAGGCGCAGCCAAGGGAGACATGATTGAGATGGCCAGTCCCATAGAAGTGATATAAAGCGTGGTTAAAAATCCAATTTTCTCTGGCTGATTGGCCTGAATGACATTAGGCAGGAGCACATTTAAGACAGCGATGGCAGCCCCTAGCATGATTGTACCTGCATAGAGTAGAGGTAGGTTAAAGATACGAATAAAAGAGCCCAGAGTCAGCACAATCATGGCTATGGTAAAGAGCTTTTCCAAACCGACCTTTTGAGCCAGGCGTGGGGAAAAGGCTGAGCAGAGGGCAAACATGATCAAGGGCAGGCTAGTCAGCAGTCCCAGAGAGTTGACGGGAACTTGCAGTCCCTTAGCAATATCGCCCAGCACAACAGGCAGCACTGCAAAAGGTGCCCGCAGGGCAACTCCCACCATCAGAATACCTGGAAGTAAAAATTTCGAATGTTGCTTTTTCATAAAGTAAAGTTTCCTCCTATATAAATATCAAAATAAAATCAGTCCATCAAATCCAGAAAATACTGGCTGATAACTGTTTCTGGCAATGTTTTCTTCTGCTGGAGCCACCAGCTGACCGTCTCCACAAAGGTAGAGGTCACGTAATTTCTCAGAAAGGGCTCTGGCAGTTGAGATTTTTTCCGCAGGAGCTGTTCCTGAATCATCGGAAAGAGATAGTTTTCCAGCTCAATCTTTAAGCGATTAGTAAAATAGATATTTTTCGAAAGCAGCAAGGTCGCAATCTTGTCCTGATTCTTTTGGAAATGCTTGAAAATATGGGTGGTTGCTTCAAAAAGATCCTTACCATCGTCGCGCTCAAGAAAGGTATGCTGAAAGAGGTCTTGGCAAACCTCCTCTAGCAGCGCTTCCTTGGTCTCGAAATGGGCATAGAAAGTCGACCGGCCAACATCTGCCAGGTCGATGATTTCCTGTACCGTGATGCTTTCATAGCTTTTTTGGTGCAGCAGGCTGATAAAAGCCTGGTAAATAGCAGCGCGTGATTTTTTGACTCGTCGATCCATAGCGTTTCGGAACAAAAGAGCAGGATTGTTCAGTAACAGACAAAGCCCCTCAATTGCTTCTTGTTTCCTTTCTGAGAATAAGGGATAATAAAGATGAGAAAAACTGAACAAGGTGTTCCGTTTTGATTAGATTATACTATAAATTTAGCCAAACTGAAAGGAGGCTGCCGTGAAATCTAGTAAAAATATGACCATCGCTTTTCTATTAAACTTTTCCTTCGCCATTCTTGAGTTTATCTTTGGCTTCATGTTCAATTCCAGCGCGGTACTAGCCGATGCTGTACACGATACAGGAGACGCGATGGCCATAGGACTTTCCACCCTTTTTGAAAAAATTTCTAATAAAAAAGAAGACAAGAAATACACTCTGGGCTACAAGCGCTACAGCCTTTTGGGAGCCCTGCTGACTTCTGTCATTCTGTTAGTCGGATCGACCTTGGTAATTATCGAAAATATCCCCAAGGTCTTTGCGCCTGAAAAGGTCAATTATGACGGCATGCTGGTGCTGGGGGTTATTGCCATTGTGGTCAATCTAGCAGCCAGCAAGGTAGTCGGTCATGGACACAGTCACAATGAGTCCATTCTCAGTCTCCATTTCTTAGAGGACATTTTGGGTTGGTTGGCTGTTATTCTGGTTTCTATCGTTTTGCGCTTTACCGACTGGTATTTTCTTGACCCGCTGCTCTCCCTGCTCATTGCAGGCTTCATCCTCAGCAAGGCCTTGCCTAAGTTCTGGGAAAACATCAAGATCTTTCTGGATCATATCCCTAGCGATATTGATTTGAGCCAGCTTTATCAGGAAATTCTAGCGGTTGAAAACGTTCAGACTATTACCCAGCTCAATGTCTGGACCACAGACGGTTTGGAAAAATTTGCCATGATTCATATCTGTCTTGAAAATCCAGACCTTCTAATTGAGACCCAGACTACTCTTCGTCAAGAACTGCAGTCCTATGGTATCACCAAGATCACTATCCAGACAGATAGCAGCTTAGAAGAACATGAAGAGTGGTGTTTAGGTGGAGAGGGCGATTTAAAACCTCATACTTAAATAGTACTACCGTAAACTAAATCTCTACAGTCCGATATTCGGGCTGTTTTTTCGTTTATACTCTAATTATCATCTTTTGAGTAATCTTCTTTGGATGATTTTCTTCTTATTTAATTCCTCTATTTGTTTGTCTGAAAATTCTAGCTTTTTAAATTTTCTAGGTTTTTCAAGGAAAATAGACAAGCTAAACACTCTGTGCATTTTTAGAGAAGTTCTACATATAATAAAATGCAAATGTATTGACAATGCATTTTCTTTAGCATATACTATTGAGTAGGAAGAAACAGGCAAAGCTTGCTAAGCCTTGTCCTGAAGCGCCTTTCCTAAGCATATCGACTACCGACCAGAAGAAGACAGATGCTGTCACACTGTCCATCTGAAGGCTGGAGAGAAAGCGACAAAAGGGGAGAAATTCCCTTGAAAAATTGCTTTTTTTAAACCTCGAAAGAAAAAAAGTCATTAAAAAAACGTTAGAAACGTTGATATAACAAGCTTTTATCAAAATTAAACATTTTTTTAAATGTAATCATTTTTTTCGATGCAAACTTGTTGACAAGATGTCAATTATGTCATATACTGTGATAGGTAAATGTTTTTTAAAGCAAATAAAGCTTTTGTTCCTAGCATTTCCTACCAAAATATGCATATCGGTAAAAAGAAAAACCATAAGACAAGAATTCTTATCTTATGGCACTGGCTGCTTGCTGATTCGGGTTAAACCAACTTCACACACACACGGTTTAACCTAAATCTCAAAGCATGAGAAATTTTGCAAGAGAACTTGCTTTGTATAGTATTTAAGAACGCAAGAACAAATGTTTTTGGCATCTGCTTTTTTGCGCCCCTTTTGACAAATCTAAAACGCCCCTTATCAATCCTAGGATTGTTTTAAGGACTGTTTGCTAGGTTTATCAAATGGAGATACTGCTCAAAGCATCTAACTTGAAACATTAAGTTTGGTTCTATTGGTAAATTTTCCATGTACTAGCCTAACTTAAAAAGCTTAAAGAAACCTTAAAGGAAGCTTTAAGCGAGGGAGATTTTTTTAAGAAAGCTGTTATCTAATAACGCATAGAAAGAATTGAAGGATTTTTACAAAAAAATCACAGACAGGAGAAACAAATGGCACTAATCGCTATATTGGTTCAATTCAATCTGATAACGGCAGCTCAAAAAGAAGAAATTCTTCAAGATATGCCACAATCAAACATGCAGTTAGAGAGATATCTAATCAGCAAGGGCTATGTGACAGAAGAAGATATGCTGAAAGTCATGAGTTACTACTATCGTGTACCTCATGTCAATCTATCACAGTTTGTGATAGAAAAGGAAGCTGTCGAGAAGGTTTCAGAAAAAGTTGCTAAACGCCATGGATTGATTCCGATCTCTTTCACAGATGGAGAAGAGGGAGAAGAACCTAAGTTAATAGTTGCGATGGCAGACCCAAGCAACTATATCGCCCTAGATGACGTTAAAATCGTCTCTAAGATGGCGGTAGAACCTTATGTAACTTTTCGGGATGATATTGAGAAGTATATCGATCAATACTATTCCAAAGGAGAAGAAGCCCAACAGGCAGCGACCGAAATCGAAGGTTTTAATGTGGATGAAGAGATCGTCGAAGAAGATCTCGAAATCAAAAACGCTCCGGTTGTGCGTTTGATTGACTCGATTATCAGTCAGGCAATCAAGACGCGGACCAGCGATATCCATATTGAGCCCTTTGAAAAAGTTGTTCGTGTTCGTTTCCGGGTTGACGGGACCTTGGTGGAAAACATGCAGTTGAAAGCCAATGCTCACTCAGCTATTGCGACACGGATTAAGATCATGAGTGGTTTGGACATCGCCGAGCGGCGGATTCCTCAGGATGGACGGATTGAAACAACCATCGACGGCAAGGAAGTCGACATGCGGGTTTCAGTCTTGCCTACTGTATTCGGTGAAAAAATCGTTATTCGGATTTTGAGCCGGAATGCAACTCTCCTCAGTAAAGAGGAGCTGGGATTCTCGCCAACCAACGAGAAACTTTTTGAAGAGATTCTCAAGGCGCCAGAAGGCATCATCTTGCTGACTGGTCCGACAGGAAGCGGAAAGACAACCACTCTCTACACAGCGCTCCGTGAGCTCAATGATGTAGGAAAAAATATCATCACTGTTGAAGATCCGGTTGAGTACCGATTGGAAGGGGTCAACCAAGTTCAGGTAAATAACAAAGCTGGACTGACCTTCGCGAGTGGTTTGAGAAGTATCCTGCGTCAGGACCCGGACATCGTTCTCTTGGGGGAGATTCGGGACGAGGAGACAGCTAGTATCGCGGTTCGGGCCGCTATCACTGGTCACGTCGTTCTCTCGACTATCCACACCAATGACACAGCTAGTACAGTCAACCGTTTGGTCGATATGGGTATAAAGCCTTATCTGGTCTCAACGGCGACTGTCGGTATTATCGCACAGCGCTTGATTAAGCGCATCTGTCCTAAGTGTAAGACTGAATACACTGTAGAAACAAATGAACATGCAGGTATCGGTATTCACAAGGGAGACACCTTGTATCGCGGACGCGGCTGCAACTACTGCAGCGGTACGGGATACTATGGACGTATAGCTATCCACGAAATCATGGCAGTGACAAGGGAGATTAAATCACTAATTAATGATGGTGGAACAACATCGCAGCTTCGAGCAGAAGCTAAGAAAAATGGTATGCGAGACTTGGCGGAGGAGGCCATTGATATCGCAAAACAGGGGACTACAACGATTGAAGAAGCAATGAAGATTGCCTTTAGTCTAGAAGGGGAAGTTTAGGATGAATTTGGATGAGTTAATTAAGCAGGCGATTGAAGCGGGTGCATCAGATATCCACTTCACGGTTGGCGCTGAGCCAACCATGCGTCTGCACGGGAGGTTAACACAACTCAACAATACAATTTTGACCAACGAAGACACGGTTCGCTTCACCAAGCATATTTTAAATGAGAAGCAGATTGCTCATCTTTTAGAAGTCGGTGAAGTGGACTGTGCCTACGAGGTTGATAATGGCTATCGCTTGCGGGTCAATATCTTTAAGCAGAAAAACAACTGCGGGATTGCCTTGCGGGTCATTCCCAAGGATATTCCATCTATGGAATCTCTGGGATTGCCACCAGTTATCAAAAAGCTAGCTGAGAAACGCCGGGGTCTGATATTGGTTACCGGACCAACAGGAAGCGGAAAGTCAACGACCCTGGCAACCATGATCAACTACATGAACAGCTTGCGGGACGAGCACATCATCACGATTGAAGATCCGATCGAGTATATGCACACGCATAATAAGTGCTTGGTCAACCAGCGTGAGCTGGGAGCGGATACGCAGAGCTTCGGCAATGCCCTCCGCGGTGCACTTCGTCAGGACCCGGATGTCATCCTAGTCGGTGAGATGCGGGATAAGGAAACGATTGAAATCGCCCTGCGTGCGGCGGAAACAGGTCACTTAGTTCTGTCAACCCTCCACACGGTCGGTGCCGTAAACACCATGGACCGGATTATCGACGTATTTCCAGCCGAGCAGCAAGAGCAGATCCGTGTACAGCTTTCCGCCGTTATGGAAGGAGTTGTATCGCAGCAGCTTATGCGTACAGCGACCGGAAAAGGTCGTGTGGCTGCCTTTGAAATCATGCTGGGAACCCCCGCTATTCGCAACCTCATTCGCGAAGGGAAGACCCACCAGCTGCTGACGCCAATCCAAACAGGGGCTCAGCTAGGCATGATTACCATGGACACTTCGCTCATGGGACTCTACCGTCGCAATGTCATCGATCAGAGAACACTGCTGTCCTACTCAGTGGACCGCGCTCAAGTTGAAAAATCCCTAGGAATAGTGGGGTACTAGAGCATGACAGTATATGTTTGTAAATACTTAGACACTAGGCAAGGGGTCGTCACACTAGAGGTGGATGCGCCTAACCGGACAGACGCCGTCAATCGGATCCGTCTCAAAGGGAAGCCAATCAGTGTCGAAGAAAAGGTCATGGGCTCTAAGGAGATTGTTCTTTTCCAAAGCAAGAAGATCAAGCTCAAGGACATATCGCTCTTCTGTAAGCAGATGTCAGTTATGCTGGAGTCAGGGATTCCCCTCAATAATGCAGTGGATATCCTAGAGCAACAGGCTACTTCAAAGAACCTCAAGTCTAGCCTTAAAATCGTCAGCAAGAGCTTAAAAGAAGGTAGTCAGCTGTCCAAGGCCATGCTAGATCAGGAAGGGATGTTTCCCGATCTCCTGATCCGTATGGTGCAGGCCGGTGAAAAGACTGGTAAGCTGGACGAGGTGCTGGAAAAGATGTCTGAGCACTATAACAAAGAGCTCAAGACCAGCCGCCAGATTCAGGGAGCCATGATCTATCCCGCAGTCCTAGCCTTTCTGGCTGTGGCTGCAGTCTTGGCCTTGCTCTATGTCGTTATCCCAAGCTTCTCAGGAATCTTTGAGCAGAGTGGGATGGCCATGCCACTGCCAACGCGTATCGTACTAGCAGCTAGTAACTTTGTCCGCTCTTCATGGTACATCCTCTTCGGTGTGACAGGGATTCTGGTCTTTCTCTTCTTACGCTATCGCAGCACAGAGGCAGGCCGCTACCAACTGGATCGGCTCAAGCTTACTCTGCCGGTCATCAAGGGTCCAATGCAGAAGATTGTCACTGCTCGCTTTGCCAGCACCTTGGCTATCCTGACCAGTGCGGGTATCCCTCTGGTCGAGGCTATTGAGTCTGCTGCTGCAACGACCAACAACGCTGTCGTCATTGAAAAGATGAAGATCGCTAATGAAGGTCTGCAAAAAGGGGAACGTCTGACAGGGATGATTACCGCAACTGGTCTCTTCCCGCCCATGATGCTCTCTATGGTCAAGATCGGTGAGGAGTCTGGGTCTCTGGAGTCCATGCTGGTCAAGACATCAGATTATTATGAAGAAGAACTTGAAACAGCGATCAAGCAGCTACTCTCACTCTTGGAGCCAGCCATGATCATCGTCATGGGGGTTATCATCGGTGGTATCGTGGCGTCTGTCATGTTGCCAATGTTTGAGCTTGCTCACGCTGTGGATGCAGGTGCTGAAACAAATCAATAATAGAAGTTTCAAGAAAGTTAGGATTCGCAGAGTAGTTGCTCTGCACAAAAAGTTAGGAAAATCGTTCTGATGCTGGGAGTTTGTAGGGTCTCCCAGCTAGGAACAAAACAAATGCCCCTGTGGGCGAATGTATTAAAATTTATGAAAAAGAAATAGGAGAACTATTCAAATGTTAAACAAATTGCAAAAATTCCGTCAGGATTTGAAGAAAAAAGGTAAAGGTTTTACCTTGGTTGAGTTGATTGTAGTAATTATCATTATCGCTATTATCGCAGCAGTTGCGATTCCAGCTATCACATCCTTCCAAGACAACGCTCGTAAGAGCCGTATTCAGTCTGAGCACCGCGAGCTTATCTCAGCTGTTCAGTCTTATATTGGTTCACAGGATGATCCTGACAATGTAACAATTGACAATATTAATGTTTTAGCACCATATATTGCTAAAAACTCTAAAGGTGAAGCAGACTTGACTAAGACCCTTGCTAAAAACGGCAATGATATTGCACATAAAATTGATAAAGACAATCACAAGTTGATTTCGACTTTCACACCATCAGGTGGTGGAAAAGAACAGACTTGGGAGTATGACTGGAAGTCTAAGAGCTAAGACTGGCGAAATATTATCTCAAAGCGATATTAAAATCCTACCTTTGAGATTTAAAAAAAATAATATTTTAAATCACAGAATATGTTAAAAAAGAAATAGGAGAACTATTCAAATGTTAAACAAATTGCAAAAATTCCGTCAAGATTTGAAGAAAAAAGGCAAAGGTTTCACTCTCGTTGAGTTGATTGTAGTAATTATCATTATCGCTATTATCGCAGCAGTTGCGATTCCAGCTCTCACATCCTTCCAAGATAACGCACGCAAGAGCCGTATTCAATCGGAACACCGTGAGTTGGTGTCCGCTGTTCAGTCCTATATTGGTTCACAGGATAATCCTGATAATGTTACGATTGACGATTTAAATACTTTGGCACCATACATTGCTAAAAACTCTAAAGGTGAAGCAGACTTGACTAAGACCCTTGCTAAAAATGGTGATGATGTTGCACATAAAATTGATAAAGCTAATCACAAGTTGATTTCGACTTTCACACCATCAGGTGGTGGAAAAGAACAAACTTGGGAATATGATTGGAAATCCAATAGTGGAAGTTAATAATATTGTTCAATAGCAGAAATGCATTCTTTACTCCGACTGCTTCGGCAGTCGGATATTACCAAAGTAGTTGTCAAATAATGACAACTATTTTGGCAATATCAAAAGTAGAAGTATTAGGAGAGTAATAAAATGAAAGGGAAAAAAAGACAGGGTTCAACCTTGCCCATGGTCATTGTAACCATTGTGATTCTGGTTGCTATGATTGGGATTTTAGCTTCTATCGTGGATACGGGGCAGACACAGACTCAGCGCATGTATAGCTATCTCAAAGCCAAATATGTGGCAACATCTGGTTCACAGTTGGCTTTGGGAGCATATTTTGAGCCTCAAAACGGAAATCCCTCATCGCTCAATACAGAGTTTAGAAATCGAGCTGAAGGTCGGTCGCGTTCAACTGAACCTATTACTGCAACCCATACTTTCAAGGACGGAGGCGTAGCTGAGATTGAAATGACAGGGAAGTTTGATGGGAATGGTTCCGAAAACTACAATGTCACCATTAGATCTAAGTCTAAATTGCCTGGGAGCAGTGATTATTATGAACATGTTGTCATTTTTAACTGGTCAACCAGCGGTATTCGCTCAGAAGAAGGACACTTGATTTCGGCTCAGAAATGAAAAATAGGTAGGAAAGATGAAACAATTACGCAAAGGATTTACCCTAGCCGAGATGGTCATGGCCATTATGCTCATGAGCATGATAGCGGTAATTATCGGTATTATATTTAATACTATGTTTTCCAGTCGGGAGTTAATAGAACGTGAAGCCAGTATTCAGGCAGAAATGAGAACTTCTATGCAGTATGTTGACCGAACCATTGGCAAGGCCACCTCGGTCTTTATCCTTGATGATAGTAAGTTTAGAGGAAATAAAGAAGGCCTGACTAAAGAATGGAGCTATATCGGCCTTTCATCTGATGGTAAAAAAGTTCTTAATTATGTCTGGGATAAAAGCAAACAAGACTGGAAGGTCAGTGAGTTAGGAACTAAATCCCTTTATGATATTAAGTTGGACTTGGAATTCAAAACAGAAGGCGCCTATCAGGATAACCGCTTGATTAGCTATAATCTGACAGGGAAATATCCTGATACTAACAATAAGTTGTCTATTGATACAGCTATATCAGCTCTTAATACTAAGCAGGTCTTCTCTAAAGTTGCTAAAGGCAAGAAAGGAATTGCCTTAGCCTATCGGAACGATCCTATTGAGGGACAGATGAATGTAGCTATTTCTTTTGTTTTTGACAAATCTGGCTCCATGTCTTGGGATTTGAACGGTAATAATACTAACTATTGGGGCCCTAAAAGCCGGATGAGTATTTTGCAGGACAAAGCCACAATCATGATGAGAGATTTAAAAGATATTGGGAATGTCAGTGTTAATCTAGTTTCTTTTTCAATATTGGGTTCTTATGTTCAGAAAGACTTTTCTGAGCTAGACAAGGGGACAACAACTATAGAAGCAAGCATTAAAGCTTTACAGACAGGTGGTGTTACTAATCCAGGGGATGGTCTACGCTATGGTATGATGAGTCTACAAAACCATTCTGCACAGCTTAAATACGTTGTTTTGTTGACAGATGGAATCCCTAATGCTTATACTGTTGACACTAATGATACATCTTGGCGTAATCGAAATGTCCAACCCTACTATAATCGTTGGAGAGAAACAGTTGGGGAATTAGTAACCTTTAATAATGGTCCTTATGATGTAACGACAAATCTAACAACAGATCAAAATCGTGTTTCTTATGACTCTTATTCTAATGAAGCACTACGGAAAAAGGCTATTGAATATGCCGGGAAAGTCTCTCAGACCTTTGGTGCAGGAGTTAAGCGCGTCAATGTTATCGGTTTTTCTGGAGTGCCGTCTGAGATTGCTTATGGTGAGGATTTAACGAGAAGTATAGGAAGCGGAGGTATGGAAGCTAAGTATGTACCTGCTGCTGATGAGGCAGCCTTGCAGCAGACCTTCTCTGATATTAAGAAGCAGATTCAGCAGGATCTTTGGTTTGTATCAGGACCATAGAAAGGACAAAAGATGAAAGGATTGAAGAAGCGTAAAGGAGTAACTCTGGTTGAGGTCTTGATTTCTCTAGTACTGATAGGTGTTATTGCAGCTGGCCTATTGACCTTCTTTGCTGGAAGTTTTGATAATATCCTCCGTCAGCGGAAGCAGAATACAACAAATTTTGATATTCAGGAGTCTTTTGAAACTCAGCTGGCTGATATTAAGAAAAACAGTGGTAAAGGAACAGAGGTTGAAACGTTTACTTATCGTGTTGGTACAGGGAACAGTCAAAGCGTCAATGTGACGGGGCAAACCCTATCTTATAAAGAAAAAAATATTCATCTTTTTGCTGCTAACGAAAAAGAAAGCGTATTGTCAATTCCAGACGATTTACAAGTTCAAATTCCTAATTCCAAACGGTACTATTATGTTGGGGAAACAACTCCCAGTGGAGTAGTGGGTTTGAAAGATAGTCAGCAAAATAGTAAAGCTCGAGTTTATACTGAGTCTGGTTGGTTTCTCAGTGATCGCAGTATTGGTTCTGGGGTTTCTGGTGTTGTACCTGTTGGAACAATCGGCCAAGCAGGAAATGATAGTATTTCTAAAATGGTTTTGCCAGAAATGCCGACTGATTTTCACGAAATATCAAAGCAGGACACTGGCCGCCGGATTACCGATGAGATGCGAGGCAAATACTTGACCTTCGCTGCCAGAGCTATTAACTCTTACGGTCGTGTTGGTAACTATCAAGAATCAAAAGATCAGGGGGATAATAGTCGTATATGGGTTATGGGTCTGCCATTGACAAATAAGTTACGGCTCCATACTGATGCTGACTTAGCTTTGCTTAAAAATGGGAACAAGACTACAAGGATTCCAACAACTGACCGACCTTATGAAAATACTGAGGTTCGCGACTATTTTAACAATGTCCTATATGGTGCAACAATCCCGGTTCTTAACTATTATGAGGAGGCGATTAAGCAAACTCGTCAGTTGATTGCTCTGAATGATAATACTATGATGTTTAGTCGAGATGGCAAGAACGGGACCATTGATTTCAATACTGGCTATACTACTTCAGTTCTTATAGGTAATCGTCAGCAGACAGGAGCACTTCTGACATATAAGCTGGATAATACCCTGACTTGGGGTCTCAATCTAGAGAGCGATGGTAGGATTGCTGTTAAAACTGTAGATACTACAGGAGCTAATAACGGTGGTCAGGAATTTATACCGAATATTAAGTTGGACTATACTAAAGATAATTCTATCCAAGTACGGAGTTCGGTAAAGAATGGACTTTTAGGAATTGAAATTTTTATTAATGGGCAGTTAGTCCATAATAAGACACTTACACTGAGACGTGGACAGACAACTCATAACATTGGTAGTGGTCAGATTATTTTTAGTGGGAAAACTTACATCAATGAATTTGCAATTTATATGCAAAGTTTGAGTGATAGTGATATACAAAAGCTTGCTAAATATTTCAGTGAAAAATACAAAGCAAGCTAATGGGGAAATAGTTTTTAGGAAAAATAAGGGAGATTAGGAGATTATGGCAAAAAATATGTTTTCGTCCAAGGGGCGCAGAAGCACTTTGGATGAAGAAGATAATGAGAAAAAGGGCTCATTTTTAGGAAAATTAAATAAACCGCTCTTCTCATCAAAAGGGAAAAAGAGAGAACACCTTTCTATTCAGGGGGTTCAGATCAAGTCAGATCGTCAGGATGACTTTGACGACGAAGAAAAGTCAACAGCGAAAGGTAGCTTCCTGACCAAGCTCAACAAGCCACTCTTTTCGAAGAATAGTGGTGACGATTCGTCTGCTAAGCCAGGGAACCGCTCGCCCTTTGCCAAGAAAGGCAGTGGTGCTGCTGGTCAGCCAACTACTAGAATGCATGCGCCTTATACCATGTTCGGCAAGCCAATCAAGGGCAATCTGATGGCCATTGACTTCAACGATGAATCAGTCTATCTGGTTGTTGCTAGACAGAAGCGCAATGAGCTAGAGATTATCAAGATGGCATCAGCTAATCTGCCAGAAGGTGTTGTGCTGAATAGTGAGATTATCGATCCGATTACTCTCAAGGATGTTATCAGCGACCTGATGGAGCAGCATTCCATCACTGCCAAGTACGCCTTCTTCGCTCTGGGAAATACCAATATCATTGCCCGTTCGGTTGATGTGGCAGCTAGTGTGCAGAATGATGAGGATATTGAGGGCTTGGTATCTTACGAGCTCCAGCAATATCTGGATATTGATCCGACTTCCTATGTTATTCAATTCCAAGAGCAAGAGTCTAATTCAGCTTTTCCGCTTGATGAAGATACTCGCTCACTCATGGTCTATGCTGTGCCAAAAGGTGTGGTAGAGCAATATCTGGGCTTGGCTAATAATCTGAAGCTGACACCTTATGTCTTTGACCTTCAGTCTAATACCTTTGAAAAATGGCTGGAACGCGTTCAGGCGGTTAACAATCGCGCTAAGAAGCTGACCAAGGAAAATGTCGGCATGGTACATCTGAGCAAGAGCTTCATCGGTGTTTATCTCTACTCAGAAGGAAAGTTTGTGACTAGTAACTATCTCAACCGTGGCTACAAGGACATCCTAAGCTATGCAGACGACGCTAGTCTGCTGCAGAAGCTTCCAGCAGTGGCTTCAGATGATCTGGATACAGGTCTCTTGAAGAGGGCCTTGGATGAGTGGGTGGCTGATGCGAAGAACCACATTCTCAATACTGAAAACTTCTTTAGCGGATCAACCGGTCTCAATATTGACAGTTTCTATGTCTTTGGGGATCAGGATATCTGCTGGCAGTTGGCATCTATTCTGAAGCAGAATATGAATCGGGAATTCATCTCAATTGATAATGTAGATTATGAGAATGTACTGTGGGAAGGTTCTGCCGAGTTTAATGCGGAGTTCATTCCAGCTACAGCCATGTTGATTAGGAGAGCAAACTAATGCGGAGAGATTTAAACTACTTTTCAAAATATCATGTGGCACCGGCTAAGACCAGTCCACTAAAACTTGCTGCTATTTCCGCTTTTGCTGGGATTGTAGCGATTATGATTGTGCTGATTGGCTTCTTCCAGTTTAGCGCTATGCACCTCCAAGGCGAGATTGACCAAGCGGAGCAGACACTCAAGAGTCCAGAAATGGCTCAAGAGCTGAAGGCAGTCTCTGAGACTGAAGATAAGATTGTAACGGTCAAGAATGATCAGGTGCTCTTTGGCAGTCTGGAAGGCGACTTCCGTCGACTGCACCGAGTAAATAAAGCCTTTATGGACTTCCTTAATAAAAATGTGACACGGGACTTGGTCTTTGATCAGATTAAGATTAATAACGACAATGTAGAAATCGTTGGTTCGGCTCAAGAGCAACTTTCCATCGCTAAGTTTGAAGAAGAGCTTCGTAAGTCTGAGAAGTTTAATCACATTTTTGTGGATAACATTACTCGCGAGGAAAAAGAGAATAATTCAAGATATGTGTTTAACATTAAAATTTTGACGAAGGATGTAGATTTCAATGAAGAACAAAAATGAGAAAGAAAAGAAAAAAATCCTGAGTAATTTAAATGAGCGTGACAAGAAGTTGTTGGCCTGTGTCGGAGGAGTAGCTGTCCTTGCTGGTGGGGGTTATCTGGTATCAAATTCATATACTCGGATGGCTCAGCTGAATGAAGAATACGCAACAATCATGACAGAGCTGGATGGCAAGAATGCCAAGATTAGTCAAAAGAGATCTCTCGGGAATCAGCTGAAAACTCTGAATGCCAAGACTCTGGATCAAGCTAAAAAATACTATGGTACAACCAATCAAGGGGAGTTCATTTTCTTGATTGACAAATTGGTCAGAGAAAGTGGCATTAAATTCAAGTCTGTCAACTATACTGAAAGCAAAGAGTTGGAACTCCAGCAGGAGGGATTAGCTGCGACCTCATCTAATGGTCAAAACTCCAACTCTTCTGGTACGACTGGCAGCTCAAGTTCCAGTGGAACATCATCGTCATCCAGTACGACCTCTAGCTCGTCTACTACATCATCCTCGTCTTCATCTAGCAGCAGTTCTTCATCAGATGCGAATACTGCAACGACAACCGCGGCTAGTACAGCGACTTCAGGAAACGGTAAGTACAACAATTCCAATATTACTCAGATGACAGCGGACATTGAGTTCGAAGGAACTTATACGCAAGTTTTAAAACTCTTAGAATTGATCGATGGGAATCAACAAAAAATCGTTTCCAGCGAGCTTGAACTAGGTGAAAAGACAAGCCACTCCAATGTTGAGGAGAATAGGAATCCAGAGTTAGCTACCGGTAAAATCAAACTACGTTTCTATCAAGTAAAAGATGTTGAGCGCTATGTGACTCCAGAGAGCAATGTTGATAAGACACCAATTCAGTTTGCTAACTGGGAGTCACCATTTGCGATTCCGACTTGGCAAGCACCTTTCTTGACCTTAGTGTCAGGTAGCGGTACAGATACGGCTGGTAACAACAGCACCTTGGGGGCCGCAACAACCAATACAACTAGTAGCGCGACTGCTAACAGCAATACCAATCTAGCTCCGTCTTATCTGGAGCAGCTCAGCAATCTGTCCAGTCAGAACAACGGTCTGTCAGCTTATTACAATTCATCAACAATCTACCGCTTCGAGTCACCTCTTAAGCTGATTCAGTCAGGCGGTAGCAATCAGTATGATGTGACGGTTGACAATACGGACTTCCTTGAGGGTTCAGGTTCCAATGTGGTTAAGATTCCAGCAACCAAGTCTTCTACTATGTATGAAATGGAATTTGCAGCACCGTATGTATCCTTGAACAATAAGCCGGATGCTATCAGCTTCTCTCTATCTCTGTCTAATCAATGGCAGGGCAAGATTGGCTTGATTGTTAAGAATGCCAGCGGTCAGAAGATTTATCTTCACGTCATTCGTCCCAACAGCTGGACTGGCTGGCGCGAAGTTAGCTTCGATCCTGAAAACATTCCAGGATTCAGCTATCCAATGACCATTGTGGGTTACTACTTCGAAACTCCGAGCGGAGAAAGCCCTGAAACGACTATGAAACTGGATAACCTATCTGTGAACAACTTGGTAGTTAGCTAAAATACTTTGAAAAAATACCAAATAAGTCTATGGTTTAAAATTTCAAGAGCATGTGTAAATTTTTCTTAAAAAAAATGCTAAAAACCAAGTTATTAGACTAGTATTCACGGTGCATTTATAGTAAACTAAAACATAGAGATATTTGAAGTATAATACAAGCAAACTCAGAATAGACGCCCGAGTCTATTTTGGGTTTTAATGGAGTTTATGGAAAAACAAAATCAAGACTGGTTTTGCATTGAAAAAGTTTAATATCATTTAGAAAGTGGGGGGTGTCGAAAATATTCAAATGGCATATTTTTTACCTTTTGGAGCAGGGCTAATAGCGCTGCATACGATTAGCATTTTATTTGTTTCTAGGATTTCATTAATAAAGCGCCTTTTTCTCGTAGTATGGGTCATGCTATTTGCGATTGGTGCTCCATTCCTCTTTCAACAAGTTCCCGGCATAGCCTTTGTAGGGCTCTGTGCCTTGGCCTTGGCTGTCTATATGGTGCTGCTCTTTTCACAGGAGCTAGCTCCAGTCAAGAAGAGAGCAACTGCTTCAGCGCGAAGCAGAAGCCAGAAGCATGCCAATAGCTCACGTAAGAAAGCGGAAGCGACGAGCGCAGGCTTGTCATCTGCTAGAGATTTGAACTTCTCCAATGCTTCAACCGGTAGGATGAGAAAGGAAAGTAAAGAAAGGGTTCAGGCTGAGGAAAGTCCGGCAAGGCAGAGAGTATCTGCTTCTGGTCGCACCCTAGCAGACCGTTCTATCAAAAAGGATATGACAAGATTTGAGAAAGTAAAACCTCTCTACCCTGTTGATAACTTGGCTACAGCTCCTGCATTTGGAGAGTACGAGCCAAACAGTCAGCTAGCGGCAGCTGAGGTCGGCATGGTGAGTATGGAACACAGCTCACAAAAGGCCAATGATGAATTTTTGCAGTCTCTGCTTCATCATCGTAAGGGCTCTACTAAGATTAAGGTGGCCAACTCTCTGATTCAGCCTACGGAAGCAAATGCAGCCGGCAATCAAGGCTATACAGATATAGATGATCCAGCCTTTGAGACAGCTGTTCTGTCTAAGATCAGACCGATGTCCTATACTGAGTCTAGCTATGGCAACTTCAGGCCGCAAGCAGTTGAGGTGACAGGTGTTGTTTCTCAAGATGAGGAAGAATTCTTCACTGAGCAAGAACAAGCTCAGCAGCCAGCGGCAGAAGAAGTAGGCAACAGCCTGGAAGATGTTTTTGCTGCTACGGGAGATATCAAGCCAGTTAGAGCAGAAGAGTCAAGAGTAGCAAACAGTTTAGAATCTCTCTTCTTTGCTGACTCAGACACTGAGCCACAAGCTAAAATGGATTCCGCCTTCAGTCAAGCAGCTGCAGAGCCAGAATTTTCTGCTACTGAAGAGTCTATGGTTAGCCGTGATCGTGCTGATATTCAGGGTTATCAAGATATTCTCAGCCAGATTCAGCATGATTTGTTGGGATCTGAAGAGGAAGATTTGACTGCTGAAGTGGCAGAGGCTTGGGAGGAAGAAAGCAGCTTCTCACCTGCTGCAGAAACGTTTGAATTTGAAGAAGCTGCTGAACTAGCGGTTGTTCAATCAGTTTCTGAAGACACTCTTTGGACACAGGCTGAGCCTGTTCAAGAAGCGGTTGCAGATGAGACAGAAGAAGACTTGCTCAAGGGAATTGCTGACATCCTCAAAGCTGAGGAAGCACAAGTCAAAGCTGCTCCAGTCGTTCCGGCTGCAGATGAAACAGAAGAAGATTTGCTTCAGAAAATCACTGACATCCTCAAGGCTGAGGAAGCAGCAGAAGCAAGACCAGCTGCAACAACTGCGGGAGATAAAGAAGTCTATTTCCAATTCCTCCTACTGGAAAGTCAGGAATTATTGGCTTCTAATGCAGTTCAAGAAGCTGAGAGCTATCTGAAAGAAATTGTCCAAGGCAGCTCAGATCAAAATCTTCGTCAAGAAGCGTTCAACATGCTGGACAAAATCGGGAAAAATTAATACTATATAAACATACAATTGATAGTAATCAATTAGAAGGGTTTTAGGGGAAATTATGAAAAGTTGTAAAACAATCACAGGGACCGTTGTCATTGAGATTGAAAAAGGGATGGGACTGGGTGAAGTCCATGAAGTCTTTGTCGATGAGGGGGTCAATCTGACTTTTGTCATTAAGTCAAAACAATCTGAACAGCCTTTTGCCTTGCTGTCTAGCAAGAACATCCAAGGCATCGGTGACTTTGCGGTCATGGTAGAAAACAGCTCAGTCTTTCAAGAGCTGCAAGAAGCTGACCTGAAGGTTTTGAACGACAAGCAGGGCAGTATCTTTGATGAAATCGTCATTACCATTGATGGAAACAAGGTGGGAACTGTTGTTGACTATCATATTGATGAAAAGAATGAAATTGGCTACTTAGTGGTTAATTCTGAAGATGCCAGCGAAGAAATTCAGATTCCTAAATCACGCATCTTGATGATTGGTAAAGAGTATATCATCCTTAATGATGAAAAAAAGGCAGCTCCTCATCTTGAAGCAGATGTAGAGATGGGCCGTCTGGCTGCAGCAGATCTGCTCCATGAGACTGAAGCTGCAAAACCTGCTGAAAAAATTGAAGAAGTAGTTGCTGAAGCACCTGTATTCGAGCCAGTTGTAGATGAAAAAGTAGATGTAAAAGAAGAAGCTGCGACAGATTTGACAGAGGCCTTGGCTGCTGTAGGTCTGGGTGCTGCTGCTCCTGACTTGGAGTTTTCTGAAGCAGTCGTAGAGACAGCAGAAGAGCCAGAAGTTCAAGACTTGGTACAAGAAACAACAGCTCCAACTGAAGAAGAAGTTGAAGAAACAGATGCAGCGCTGAGTCTAGATGCTGCTTTGGAAGAAGTATTGGCAGCTCCTGCTGAGGAAGTAGAATCAACAGTCAGCACAGCGCCAGTTGCTGAAGAAGAGTCAGCGGCAAAGAAAGCTGTTAACGACTTTATCGATCAGCAAAAACGTCTTCTGGTAGGCAAAACACTGCAAAAAGATCTTGTTAATGCAGATGGAGGAGTTATCCTGAATGCCGGAGATACTGTTTCAGATGACATCATTGATTTTCTTCGCCGTATCGACCGTAAATTCCTTATCCGCTTAGCTGAATGCGTAGTATAAGGTTGGGATGAGATTCATGTCAAGAAGAAAAAGAAAGGTTTCATCAAAATATCAAAAACTACTTCCAGCAGCGACACTTGCTGCCTTTCTGCTGGGTAGTTTATTTTATGTCATTTTTGTCTTTAATCCAACGATTGACCTGAGTATCAATGGCCGCCCCTCTATGAAGGTTCGCTCTCGGAGCGAAGCTGAGATTGAAGTTTACAGAGAACTGCCCTATAAGGCTACATTTCAGCTGTCTACGGGGCAACACTTCTCTGTAGATATGCGCTTTTTAGGACTGAGCTATTTCACAGAAGAAGAGCTCAAGCGGCTGGATAATATCTCAGCCAAGACAGTCTGGGATAAGTTTACACCGTTTTTCGATACCAAGGAAAACCTGCAGATTTCTATCTATCCTAACCGTCTTTTTTGGCTTAGACCTTTAAACGATGTCTTAGCTGCCCATCCTGATGTTCTCAGTCAGCTTCCAACGACCAATCATCTGGTCATGGACGGCGAGTCTAATGTAAAGGTGGGAGATAAGTCTAATGGCTATAAGATTGACCCTGCTGCTTTTATCCAAGCATCTGAGGAGATTGCCAAGACTGGTAAATTCGATGATGTCAAGGTTGAGAGCACACCTGTCGAAGCAGAAGATCAGAGTGAGCTTCTGAGCCAATATACGCACTTTATAGAGCGTAAGGAAGTACCACTGCCGACCAACGCTGCTCAGGCTCAAAACATGAAGACAGCCTTTTACAAGCTGCAGAATGTTTACTTGGCTCCTGGCGAGACCAAGTCTATCTCAGAGTTGCTGGGCACTTTGAATGCGGAGTCCGGCTATCTTCCAGTCAAGGGCAAGGATAATAAAGAAGTTTACGGTCAGGGTGCTGAGCAGATTATAGATGCCATTCAGCAACTCGCCTTTTCACGGACCAATGTTATTTCTTATCGAGGACAGTATTTCAACATCGGAACGCCGGCTGAAGGTTTGACCGAATTGACCATTCAAAATAATACAGAAACAGATATGGTATTTTCATTAAGTTTGGAGGAGGGGCAAGTATCCATCATTCTGGCATCTAAGTGATACTCAAGGGAAGTCGAAGTTTGACATTGTCAGCTGAGACTTTCAAAGAGCATAAAAAGGGAAAAATTATGATTGCAAGTTTAGTATTTATATTAGGTGTCGTATTTGGGAGCTTTTTCAATGTCGTCATCTACCGTGTGCCACTGGAAAAGAGCATTGCCAAAGGTCGGTCTATGTGCCCGTCCTGCGGCCATGTCTTGACTTCGGTGGAGCTGATTCCGGTTGTGTCGATTATCATGCAGGGCTTTAAATGCAAGCACTGCAAGGAGCCGATTTCACCGCGCTATCTCATTGTGGAGCTCCTGACGGGTCTGCTCTGGCTAGCCTCTTATCTGATCTTTCAGGATCAGGGACCCTGGATGGTTGTTTCAGCCTGTCTCTTGGTGTCGCTTTGTCTGATTATCGCTTATATCGATTTTGATACTCAGTACATTTCGGACTCGGTTCTGCTGGTTTTCTGGCTGGGCCGCATGGCTGTTACGTTTTTTACCAATGAGTTCAATTGGGAACTGCTTTTTTCGCTGCTAGTCGGTGCTGGTCTCTACTCTCTCATTTATTTTGGGGCCAAGGCTTATTACAAGAAAGAGGCCTTCGGGATGGGGGATATTCTCTACTTAGCTGCTCTGAGCAGTTGGTTTAGCCCCTTGAATACGCTGATTTTGGGATATGGTTCTTTCTTTGTGGCTGGAGCGATTCTCTTAATCGCAACCATCTTTAAGAAATTCAAATTTAAGCTGAAAGAAGAAGTCCCTTTTGGTCCTGCTATGAGTATCATGGCGGTCATCCTATATTTCTGGGGAGGAATCTAGGAAACCAAAAGCGACAATAGAAATGGATAGAAAAAATGTTTAGGAAGAAAAAAGTTATCATAGCATTAGCGACAGCTACTGTCCTTTCAGGCAGTGTGCTGCCTGTCAGCCGCCTAGCGGCAAATGAAAAGGCCAGTCTGGATCCATCTTTAGTGCAGGTGTCAGATCAGTTTCAGGCCAAGAAAACAGGAGCAGTCGTCTTTTCAGAAGATGTAACAGTGCCAAGCACAGTGTCAGCCGATTTTATTGATAGTCGTCTGGCTGGCACGCCGATGGCTGGATTGGGAAAAGCTTTCAAAAAAGCAGAGAAAGATCATGGAGTTAATGCAATTTTTCTCGTAGGGCTGGCTATTCACGAATCGGATTACGGCCGCAGTCAGATTGCTCAGGCCAAGCACAACTTGTTTGGTTTCATGGCTTATGACTCCAGTCCTTTTTCCAGTGCAGGAAATTTCGCAACATTTGACGATGGTATAGATACCGTTGCCCGCTATCTCAGCGAGCACTATCTCAAGCCTGGCGGTCAGTTCTACAATGGTAAGAGCATGGCTGCTATCAATGTAAGATACGCATCTGATAAAACTTGGTCAAGCAAGATTATGATTCGTATTCGAAATTTTTTGAAAAAAGGTTAAGGTGGCTGGGACAATTGTGTCTCAGCTTGCTTTATTATAGAAAGAATTTCTTGGTGAGGTGAGTGATGGAGTTTTTGCTGCTCTCAGGGGCTCTAAAAATTTATCATCATCACGGGACTAAAAAATAAAAAAACTGTTTCTGCGACGTCCACATCGCCTTTTATGGTGAAATGACTAAATTAGGGGATTTATGAAAAAAAAGTTTGACGTAAGCGATGTGTTAAAGGAAGCCTGGGGACTGACTGTTGATTACTTTTTTGTATGGACAGCAGGGCTTGCTATCATTCAACTGCCATTTTTTATTCTGGCACTATTAATTCTATTTTTTTCTCCATTTACTTCTGGATTTCTTCCAAGTATGATTTTCTTTGGATTTCTGTGCTCTTTTATGATTGCTTATATCCATAAGTTTTCCTTGACCATGGTTCGTAATCCGCAGATGGTGCGAAGAAACTTCTGGAAGGCTGTTGGCTACAGTATTTCTGACGGCTTTTTTGGACGTTTGCTTTCTGTGTCTATTTATGTCTTCATGTTTGTCTTAGCTATGTTACTTCTTTTTGTATACTTGAATCATATGTGGGTGCCTGGTTCAAATGTTCGGGAAATCTGGCATGCTTTGGCCATTTGGGCTGTAAATAATCAAGAAAAAATGACAAGTATACTCTTTCTGATGTTTTTGATAGCACCAATGTTTAACTTGTTGTTCCATTTATTTTATAGCTATTTTGTAGCCTCTCACTTCTTCTTATTGCCCTATATTATTCAGGATACCAACTCCTCTGACAACCTTTTGCGTCCTCTGTCAGCCTTTGGCTGCTTGGGCAAGTCCTTTTCTCGTATGAATGGTCAGAGAGGGCGTTATTTACTGGTAGAGCTTGTCTTAAAGCTTATTCCTGTAGTATTGGGTCTAATAGAAATTTTGAGTTTACTTTTTGACGATGGCGTATCTAATGTTGTGGGAATGATTGCTAGCCTGATTAATGGCTTTTTGCTGATTTATACCTTGGCAGCCCGCTCGGTTATGGCTGATATCCTGATGTCTTATGATCGGGAAATAGTTAATTTTGGAGATTAATATTTATGAAAAAATTAGAAAGGGTTTTAGGATTTAGGATAATGAACGATGAATGATGTAAAAGTAACAAGGGTTTTCAGAGAAGCTTGGATTTTTGTTACAGAATACTATTTTGTTTGGCTGAAAGGCCTTTTGCTGGTCGGAATCCCGCTTGCAACACTGGCTTGGTTTCTTTTTCCGCTGGTTTCGAGTTGGTCTTACCGGTCCATTTTAGTCTTGACCTGTTTAGCTTTTATAATTGCTTTCGGTTTTGCTTATGTCAATAAATTTGCCTTGACAGTGATACGAAATCCGCAGATGGTTAAGCTCTATTTTGGCTATGCGGTTTGGTATAGTATCTCAGATGGCTTGCTTACTCGCCTCTTTTATTCCTTCATTGTCAGTGCAGTCCAGGTTCTGATTCTGTACATGGGTTGGTCGGCAATTGGCATCAATCTTGGGGTGGCTAGTCTCTTTGCCTTTTATCGGAGGGCAGTAAGTCCAGAGGCCATTGTGATTTTCCAGTTTCTCTTTCCTTTCTTGTTCATGGTCTTTTACCTGCTCTTCACTTATCTGATTGACTCGCACTTCTTTTTGCTGTCCTATATCATTCAGGATACTAGCTCTAGGGATAATCTAGCCAAGCCGCTTTCTTTTTATGGCTGTTTGAGAAAGTCAGTCCTGCTGATGAAGGAGCGCAGGGGTCGTTATGTTCTGCTCAGCTTTTTTCTAGCTTCTTTTGGTGGGCTGATTGGCTTGGGCACTCATCTCCTGATGGATCTGATAAGGCAGTATATAGGCCCCTTGCTGGGTGAGCTAGATGAGTTACTTGGTCTGATCCAGATGATTCCTGTCCTGGTTTTCAGTAGCTTTTACTGTGTATTTGTTCTGGCTGTGCGGACTGTTTTTGCCAACGCCCTGATGGAAAATGACACAGAGGTGGTGGATTTTGGTGATTAAGTCAGGAAGTCGAAAGTCCAGACAATAACTTTATAGAAACAAGAGGAAGGATATGAAATCCGTAACAAGAATTTTAATAACAGCTTTGGTGCTAACTGGGATTGGCTTTATCCCCCTGCCTTATCAAGTGGAGACCTTGAGACCGGCTTTGAATGCCAAAGACTTTGTCCAAGTTCAAGGAGGAACTAATCAAGGAAAAGGTCAAATCTATGTCATGGCTGTCGGTGTTTCCGATGCCCGAGTGTTCAGCCTCTTTTTGACTTTGCTGCCTAATTACAGGCTGGAAACAGAGTATGTCTCTGTGCCTGAAAACTATTTTGATAAGGAGAAGGGACGGGAAGAGCGAGAGAACAGCACTATGGGGTCTTCCCATCTCAATGCCTTGCAGGTAGCTTATCAAGCAGCTGGTCGTACTGTTGAGATTAGACATAAAGAGATTTTTGTGGATGCTGTCAGCCAAGAGACGCCGTTAGCTCAGGAGCTGCAGAAAGGCGATGTGATTTTAAAGATTGACAATCAGAGTTACACTAGTCCATACGATATTGTCGATCAGATGGAGCAGCGGCCAGTTGGCGATGTGGTATCAATTGAGTACAGCCGTAATGGTGTAATCGGTTTGGCTAGTGGTCCTGTGATTGTGGATGAGACAACTGGTAAGCCTGGTTTAGGGATTGCATTGGGTTCTAAAGCCAGTGTTGCCATGAATCCTCTGACGAAGTTTAAGAGCAACGGTGTAGCAGGTCCCTCTGGTGGACTCATGTTCAGTCTGGAGCTGTACAATCAGCTCGTGTCTGAAGACATTACCAAAGGAAAAACTATTGCTGGTACTGGAACGATTGACCACAAGGGAAATGTTGGCCGGATTGGCGGGATAGAGATGAAGGTCATGGCTGCAGATAAGGCAGGCGCCGAGATTTTCTTTGTTCCTGATGATACAATTGACGCCGATATTGCCCAGTACAATCCCAAGCTGCGCTCTAACTACCATGAGGCACTTCGTGCTTCTATCAAAATCAAGAGTAAAATGAAAATCGTCCCTGTCAAAACCTTCAACGAAGCTTTGAACTACCTCAGAGAGATGGAATAAGAGACTTTACTACTCTATGAATAGTCAATAGAAACACAAGCTCTTGCTAGTTATTTATCTGGCGAGGGCTTTTATTTTATAATTTTTTCAAATAATTGCCACCTTGGCACATAAATTCTTGCTTTCCAAATTGAAGTGTGATATATTTATAACATAAAGATTGTTAAATATTTCTAACATAAGGAAAGGAGTCTATCATGAAAAAAAGTCAAAAAACGGGTGGCCTCATTACAATGATTTCCGCAGCTCTCTTTATTGATTTTACTGTTTTATTTGGTTCTAATCTTAGTTGGGGACCCAAGTTAGTTATTGCTGGTATTTCAGTGTTAGGTCAGATTGTAGCTATTTGGGGCTGGCTACATATGAAACCATGGCCTCATAAGAGTCAAAAAGGTAAAGGAAAGACTATTTTTGACTTGTCTGCTAAGCTTTACACGATACTTTTGTTTGCAGCAAGTATTTTTTATACAGTAGGGATTTGGGTTGCGACCCCAAGCGAAAGTTCTGGTATTAAAGAATGGATTTTGGGAATTGGCCTCGTTATTGAAGTGATTGTATTTGGTTTTTTCTGTTTGAAAAATGTCAAGGAAACTCCGGACGAACGCTTTTATGCTAATTTAGCCAAGGCAGCTAGCTTGATGTTTGTTTTTATACTAGGCGCACTGATGATCCTAGCAGTTATCATTGGGTATATGGGGTCTCTCACTCTTTACATGGGCCAGATTTTTATTAGCATAGCTGTCTTGATTTGCATCTTTGCGGTTGTCTATCTTATCTTAGAACGGATAGGATAAGCATGGCCAAAGAAAGCAAGATTATTACTAATCTCAAATCTGTTCGTGAGTCCACAGGCATGACCCAGCAGGAATTAGCCGACCGCATCGGCATGCGACGCGAGACAATTCTGCACTTGGAAAATAACCGTTACAATCCTTCGCTGGAAATGGCTCTTAAAATTGCTCAAGTTTTTAATCTGAAAGTAGAAGACCTCTTTGAACTCAGACAGAAAGAGGAAGCATAATTCTTTTCGAGACCTAGTATTAAGTTCATTGATTAATTAGGAATTGAAGCCGAAAGAAAAAATCCGTTTAAAATGTGCTCTTTTAAAACATAGTAATTCTTTCGAATTAACGTTTACTAATTGTGATTCTTTACGAGCTTTCTTAAGAACTGGTTTTCTAAATACTTCAAGTAGACTTATAGCATTGATGCCCCAAAAAATTTAGAAATACCTGTTGAAAAAGGCTATGCTCTTGTCGAAACTGTCTTTGACTCGCTTGATCATCTAAATACCACTATGAAAGAGAATATCCTCAAAAGTAAGTAGAGTTACAGTACTTTCTAAGATGAAGGCTCCAGATTTGGACCAATCCCTTCGTAACAACTTTTCAGGAGAAGAATTAGCAAGTTACTTTTCAATTCGTGGTTACAAATTGACTCCAAAGGGAGAGCAGATACTGGAACAGTACCAGGACATTATCGACCGTCATCCAAAGAAAAATCTCTAAGCAAGCGACTTTCTGGTCGGCTTCCTCTTAAACTACCTTGTCACTAATATTTGAAATCCCCTTACTTTTAAGGTACAATGGTAGAAATGAATTTTTGAGAGGTTAACAATGAAAAAACTAGCAACCCTTCTTTTACTATCAACTGTAGCCCTTGCTGGATGTACTAGTATCCAACGTGGTCTCCGTGGTGATGAATATGTCGACTCCAGCATCTCAGCTGAAGAAAGCTCAAAAGCAGCTGCTCAGGCTGCCAAAGATTTGAATGACGCATTGACCAATGACAATGCCAACTTCCCTCAACTTTCTAAGGAAGTTTCTGAAGATGAAGCTGAGGTCATTTTACACACAAATCAAGGCGATATCCGTATCAAACTCTTTCCAAAACTAGCACCTCTTGCGGTTGAAAACTTCCTTACTCACGCTAAGGAAGGCTATTATAACGGCATTACCTTCCACCGTGTCATTGATGGATTTATGGTCCAAACTGGAGATCCTAAGGGAGATGGTACAGGGGGCCAATCTATCTGGCATGATAAGGATAAAACAAAGGACAAGGGAACTGGTTTCAAAAATGAAATCTCTCCTTACCTATACAATATCCGAGGAGCCCTTGCTATGGCTAACACTGGTCAACCAAACACCAACGGTAGCCAGTTCTTCATCAACCAAAACTCAACAGATATTTCAGCTAAACTCCCTACTAGCAAGTATCCAAAGAAAATCATCGAAGCCTATAAAGAAGGTGGAAATCCAAGTCTAGACGGCAAACACCCTGTCTTTGGTCAAGTCATCGATGGCATGGATGTTGTTGACAAGATTGCCAAAGCTGAAAAAGATGAGAAAGACAAACCAACGTCTGCTATCACCATTGATAGTATCGAAGTGGTGAAAGACTACGACTTCAGTAAAAAATAAGCCATCAACAGATAAGGAGACGATGACATGATTTTATTTTGGGGTTCTAAAGGTTATCAGAAAGATTTGGGACATACGCAAACAGCGATCGAATGTGGTCATTGTAACAATGTCGACACTTGGGAGATCGTAGAAACTGGGCGCAAGTTCACCCTTTACTGGATTCCACTTTTTCCTTATGGTAAAAGTTACTTCGTTTCTTGTCCGATTTGCCACTACGGTAAAGAAATTGAGAAATCTGAAGTTGAAAACTATTTAAATTACTAATCAAAAAAGCCAAGTCATTTCGACTTGGCTTTTTTAGCGGCTTTAAGTTAGCTTGTTAAAATCCCAGATTTGGTCCATCCAGCCTTCATAAAACTCTGGTTCGTGGCAAACCATGAGAATGCTTCCTTTGTATTCTTTAAGCGCACGCTTGAGTTCATCCTTGGCATCTACATCCAAGTGGTTGGTCGGCTCGTCCAATACTAAGACGTTATTTTCACGGTTCATCAAGAGACAGAAACGCACCTTAGCTTGTTCCCCACCTGACAAGACCTGAATTTGACTTTCGATATGCTTAGTTGTCAGACCACAACGAGCAAGTGCTGCTCGGACCTCTGCCTGATTAAGGGCTGGAAAGGCATTCCAAACTGCTTCTAGTGGTGTTTGACGATTGCCCCCTTCCACTTCCTGCTCAAAGTAGCCAAGTTCTAGGTAGTCGCCACGTTCGATTTCTCCAGCGATTGGTGGGATAATGCCCAAGAGAGACTTCAGGAGAGTTGTTTTCCCGATACCATTTGCCCCAATAATAGCAACCTTCTGATTGCGTTCAAAGGTGAGGTTTAATGGTTTGGTAAGTGGACGGTCATAACCAATCTGCAAGTCCTTGGCTTGGAAGATAAAACGCCCAGGTGTACGAGCCGGTTTGAAATCAAAGGATGGTTTTGGCTTCTCACTTTGCAGTTCGATAATATCCATCTTGTCGAGTTTCTTTTGACGGGACATGGCCATATTACGCGTTGCGACACGCGCTTTGTTTCGAGCCACGAAATCCTTGAGGTCTGCAATTTCTTTCTGTTGACGTTCATAGGCTGCCTCTAGCTGTGATTTCTTCATAGCATAGAC
>ERZ773099.645-NODE-645-length-28663-cov-21.339730_pt1 | contig 28663 bp, 32 predicted proteins | sample MGYA00511120_ERZ773099 | MGnify/ENA primary metagenome ERZ773099 (study PRJEB29015, sample SAMEA2738012) | human oral metagenome | biome: human oral; feature: human-associated habitat; material: dental | place: China | collected 2104 ... | reverse complement strand
ATAGCACCGCAGCATAATACCACACCAACTGAGCATGCATGACAGCTGGCAAGCTGGTCGTCATCGTAAACATCGACAGCAGCGAAATATAGGCGAGCGGCTGGCTATTGAGTCTGACCGTAGCATCAACACACAAGAAAGTACCGATGAAGGAGGTGGCAAGCCAGCACAGCGCCGGATCAATCCCCAAAAGCAAATGCATGCTCCACCCGCCAATCGGCACAGCAGCCAGCGCCGTACCGATAAACGCCGTGGAGGCTGGCTTTAAGATCGGCAAGCGGGCGTACAACACCTGGCCAGTAACATAATAGACAAAAATAAACAGCCAGACCAAACTAAACCTGAGCTGGGCCGAAAGCTCAATCGTTTGCGCCAACAATAATATACCAGCGGTTAGCAATAATGATGCCGTATAGAGCGCCACATTGATGGTGGTTTGACGATTTTTCTCTTTATCTTTATTACTGGCTGGAGATAGCCACTTGACAATCTGCGTCTTTTCGTCAGGAATATTTGTATCTTCTTCAATTGGCACAGCATTAGTAGGCAATACTACATCAGGCTCGTTCGATTCGTTGCGAGTTACTACAAAACCAGCAAATTGTGAAGCTGCAGCCTGATTCTCGGTAATAAGTTTGACCTGACCGTCGCTACCTTCAATTTTCGCACGGCCATTCTGCGCATCGCACACGCCGTCCCAGTAACCGCGCCGGTAACCCTCGGATTGACAAAGTAGTCGATTATTACCTCTCTGCGCCACCTTAATTATCACGATGACAATCACTAACAGAAAAATTAATTCCATGCTTAATTCCCCTTATGCTAATTTTAGTATAGCACGGGAGGGCTTTTTCATGGAGAAATTTTCAAAAGAGACACCGAACTATCGTAGCAATAACGTTTTTGCTCGCCTTTCAGAGCCTCACCTTAGTCTATCGCGTGCCGCCGACTACCAAAATTCCACCACTCAACTATGCCGTCCAGCGAAAAATATAATACCCCGGATACTTGGGGTATTATATTAGCCTAAATTAGATAGACTCTGCTACTTCTCGTCAACCACCTCGCCTTCGACTGGTTCGTCCTTGTCAGACTTTTTATCGTCCGCAGACTCGTCCGCCTTTTTGTCCTCAGCGGCTTGCTGGTATATTTTGGCGCCGATTGGCATGATGGCATCCTGCAGTGCTTTGGCTGCCGCCTCCAGCTCGTCTTTGTCATCAGCGTCTTTGTGCTTTTCCGCTTCTTTGACCGCTTCGTCAATCGCCTTTTTATCATCGTCAGAGATCTTATCCTTAAACTCGTCCGGCATTTTCTTTGCCTGATAGATGGCGTTTTCTAACTGGTTTTTAGCGTCAACCGTTTCGCGCTTTTTCTTATCCTCGTCGGCGTGCAGTTCGGCCTCTTTCTGGGCTTTTTCGATGTCTTCCTTACTCATGTTGCCAGAGTTTTGGATGGTAATCGATTGCTCCTTGCCAGTGCCTTTATCTTTGGCGGTAACATTGAGGATACCATTCGCATCGATATTGAAGGTCACCTCAATCTGCGGCACGCCGCGCGGTGCTGGCGCGATACCATCAAGCACAAAGCGGCCCAAGCTCTTGTTATCATTAGCGAATTCGCGCTCACCCTGCAAGACGTGAATCTCCACTTGCGGCTGATTGTCGGCAGCAGTCGAGAACACTTCGCTCTTACTGGTCGGCACAGTGGTGTTACGCTCGATCAGCTTGGTCGATACTCCGCCCATCGTCTCAATACCAAGACTGAGCGGCGTCACGTCTAGCAACAGCACATCCTTAACATCACCAGCCAGCACGCCGCCCTGAATGGCTGCACCAACAGCCACCACTTCGTCTGGGTTAACGCCTTGCATTGGGTCTTTACCGAACAACTTCTTCACCCGCTCGACCACTGCTGGCATCCGAGTCATACCGCCAACCATGACGACATTATTGATGTCAGATTTGCTGAGTTTAGCATCTTTGAGCGCCTTCTCGACCGGCCCGTCCAAACGCGCCAACAAATCTTTCACCAAATCTTCCAACTTGGCTCGCGTCAGGCTCAGCTCAAAGTGCTTTGGCCCGTCAGCATCAGCGGTGATAAACGGAATATTGACTTCATATTCAGTGACTGTCGATAGTTCTTTCTTAGCCTTTTCGGCTTCGTCCTTTAGTCGCTGCATGGCTGCGTTGTCTTTGCGCAGGTCAATGCCTTCTTTAGACTTAAAGTCATCCAGGAAATAGTTAACTATGATGTTGTCAAAGTCCTCGCCGCCCAGGTGGGTATCACCATTGGTAGCTTTCACCTCAAACACACCATCGCCGAGTTCCAAAATAGAAACGTCGAAGGTGCCGCCACCAAGGTCGAACACCACGATGGTCTCGTCATTTTTGCCTTTTTCCAGGCCGTACGCCAGAGCAGCTGCCGTTGGCTCATTGATGATGCGCTTGACTTCCAGGCCGGCGATTTTACCAGCATCTTTGGTGGCTTGGCGCTGCGAATCGTCGAAGTAGGCCGGCACAGTGATAACTGCTTCGGTGACTTTTTCGCCCAGGAACGCTTCGGCATCAGCTTTGATTTTACTGAGGATCATAGCTGAAACTTCTTCTGGCGTGTATTCCTTGTCGCCCATCTTTACCGCCACGCCGGTACCCTTTTTGACAATCTGGTACGGCATGATATCCAAGTCTTTTTGGACTTCCTTGTCGCTAAACTTACGGCCAATTAAACGCTTCACCCCGTAAATGGTGTTCTTTGGATTGGTCACGCGCTGACGCTGAGCTACTTGTCCAACCAAGCGCTCGCCCTTTTTATTAATCGCCACCACTGACGGCGTCGTACGATTGCCCTCAGCATTAGCGATAACCTCTGGTTTGCCCGCCAGCATATACGCAAAGGCGCTGTTGGTTGTACCGAGGTCAATTCCGATAATTTTACCCATATGATTCCCCTTTCTTATTTTGATCACATCTGGTTTTTCTACTTATATTCATTTTAGCACTCTTTATTCACGAGTGCCAACTATTTCAGTATAAATAATTAGCACTCCCATGTCAAGAGTGCTAATTCATTTTGTGACGACCAATTATTTCTCTGATGTGTCAGCGCTTGCTTTGACATCCGCCTGCGGTGGTTCCAATGGCTGGCGCGTCACTTTGACCATCGCATCGCGAATCACTACGCCGTCAAGCGTATAGCCGGCACGGAGCTCCTCAGCAATCACTTCTTTTTCGCCCTCAGCTTCTTCATCAAACTGAATAGCTTGGTGCAATTCAGGATTAAACGGAGTACCAGGTTTAGCGTCAATTTTCTCGAGGCCGATTTCCTTGAGTTGCTTGTCGAGCTGTTTACTTAGGCCAGCCACACCTTTAGCCCAGGCGTTATCCGCTAGCTCCTCCGGCACATTGGCAATCGCTCGCTCAATCGTATCGATCACTGGCAATAGCTTCATCACCGACTTCGCCTGGCCCATTTGATGCGCCGATTGCTTCTCCGCCTCCACACGCTTGCGATAATTCTCGAAATCCGCTCGCGTCCGCTGCAAATCCAGCGTCAACTCGCCCAATTGCTGCTCTAAATCTTCAGTTTTCTTAGCTTTATTCTTTATCATTTTTTCCTCCTTCTGAACGGCCAAAACGGCTCTTTATGGTACATGGAAGGCGAAATTATTAATTCGCCGACCGCTATAACTGTAAACATAACGACCAAAATAACGACAGTTAACCACGTCGGCAAACCGCTCAGCAGTCCGCCAATCCATTCAGCCATTACAACATTCCCTCCAGCATAGCACCGGTTCGCCGCACTAGTTCCATCGTCCGGCGATAATTTTGCCGCGTCGGGCCGATCACGCCGATATAGCTATCGTCGCTAAACTGCGAGCGGAATTTGCTGATAATCAACGTCGCACCAGAACTTTTACCAATCGGATTTTCGCTGCCGATAAACACATTCAGCGGCTCATTTGGCGCAGCCTCGTGCAGCCACGGCTCGATATTATCAATCAGCCGAGCAATCGCTTGCACGTGTCCGCCCTCGATAAATTCCGGTTGACTAAATAACTGCGTCATACCGTTCATATACAAATGTTCGCCAAACGACGCAAAGCCGAAATTGCCCGTCAACTCCACCAGACTATCAACGGCACTACGAATCGCTCGGTCAGACTTGTCGATGTGAGAGTTAACATGCGCTTCAATCGCTCTCGCACTGCGATCGATGCCGCTTGGTAATTCTGTCATCTGAGCGTCAGTGATGCCATTGACATACACACGGTATCCTTTATCTGTGGGAATCCGGCCAGCGCTGGTGTGCGGCGCCTCGATGAGACCCATCTCCTCCAGTTTAGCCATTTCACTACGGATAGTAGCACTGGACACGCCGAATAATTTGGCTAGGGTTACACTACCAACTGGCGCGGCAATTTCCGCATATTGCTCAATAATCGCGACAAGAATCGCCTGTTGACGCTCGGTCATGCTATGATTATAACTCATACTTGGCACTCATACAAGTAGAGTGCTAGAGCTTTAGTCCTATCGTCGCTCCGTAAAATAGCGCGCCGCATCCGAGGAAAACAGCATCATAATCATGATGTGTACGCCGATTGAAGTTAACAACAATACAGCTGAAGCATTAATCCTTCCGGTCGTCACCGACAATGATTCAGTAATAATAGCAAGCATTGCCACCGCCAATAGTGAGATGCGCGCTCGATTACTACCCCGAAGCAGCAGCCCGACCAAGATAAACTCCACGATCACCAGCAGCACGTTCAAGACAGCCATGATTGACAGCGCCGTGTTGGCCAAATTGATGTCGATCTGTTCAATATTCGTAACCACCGCCAAGGTTTCCGGCCAGCTAGAAATATCAACCAACGTTTGACCAACGGCAAACAGCGACGCTAATATCATCAACACACTGCCAATCAAAATCTGCGGCGGCCGACGACTCCACAGCTCTTCCAGTAGCGTTTCGTGGTTGCGAGGACAGCGGTCATGAATTGTACCGTCCATAATAATCCCAAAACGCTTCAAGGTGGCAATGGGTTTATCAATCCTTATACGACCAACCTCCAGAATAGGCAAATCACCGTCAGTACGAATCAAATCACCACTCCCGTTGCGCGAATGATAGCCTGTCGAAAAATCCTTCAGAACCGCTACCCGAATATACTTTTCGCTTTTCTTAACAGATTCGATAATGTAGTCTCTTTCAATATCGATATCTTCGTCAATTTTATGCGTCAACTGAAAGGTAAACAACGACAATCCGACACTTTTGTCGTAAGAGCCAGCCGCTAACCAATCCACCCGATGACCACCCGGCAGCAGCCAACCATCCGGACAACGCCAGAATCGCACATGATGACGACGCCTTGGATTGCCATCAACTTCTTGTTGGTAAGCAAAATCTTGTCGCCGCCCAAACAAAAAAGCTGGCGAGACTGGTGCATTGGGATAGCTACGCCCGCTCAATACAGTAAGGACCATCTTCCAAGCAGATCGCGGCGTAATGTCATCGGCAAGCACCCAGCCAGCCGCAGTCATAGCCTTATGCAACTTCTCTTCAGACCCACGCACGCTCAGGTTAATAGGGTCACTTAATATACCGTCAGCAGTTCGGGTCCTGCCAATAAAATAATTTGGCACGTACATATTGCTCAATATTCTATGTAGACGTGGCAGCGCCAAATAAGAAACAATTGCCCAAACCACAAAAAATAGACCAACCAGCCACCAGCCGCCCGTCGCCAAGCCTTCCCTAAACACCAGCCAGGCTAGCCAAAACGAAGCCAAGCCAGCAAAAATGAAAAACGACTGGTCCAGTAGCATGGTGATGGTTTTTGATGACTGAGAGCCAATAGCTGCTATTTTCTTTGGGGTTTTTATTGAACTCATATCTTAATTATATCATTGAGAAGACCCCGGGCCGCCAAACGAGCCTCGTCGTCCTGGCGCTTAAAAATATCACCCCGTAAAATAATTTCTTCGGTCACCCGAACAGCCCGATCCAAATCGTCATTGATAATCACGTGGTAATACGGCACTTCTAGCGCATAAGTCAGCTCACTAATCGCTGACTGGCGGCGTTTTGGCCATTCTATACGAAAATCCTCTTCTGTACTGTAGCGTTTTTTGAGGCGCTCAATCCAAGTTTGATAATCTGGCGGCACAATAAAGATCGCTATACTCTCTGGAGCTAATCGCTCATATTCTTCCACACCCTGCACGTCAACATCAGTAATTGCGACACGATTCTGGTCATGCGCTAATTTTAATTCAGCCACCGACGTTCCATAAACTGTGCCGTGCACAAACTTAGCTTCAATAAATTCATTATTTTGTAGCATTTCCTCGGCTATTTTTTGGTCAATAAAATGATAGTCGACGCCATCCTGCTCGATAGACCCATTATTAACCCGCGGCAGTCGTGTGGTATGAGAAACAATATCACGGAACTCCGGCAACTTTAATAATCGTTTTTTTATCGTGTCCTTGCCAGCTCCAGAAATCCCCGCCAGTAGCGCAATCTTTGTATTCCGCACTAGTTGGACGGTTGATTCGGTTGGCTGATAATTAGTAATTAAATTTTCGATCTCAGACATAATATTTATTTATGATAACTCATCCAGCACCGATTGCCAATCAGGAAATTAACTACCACAAAATCAATTTCTATATAGGGACTAATCCCTCTTCAACATCACCGTAAACGCCTCACTCGGAATGTCAACCTTGCCGAAGCGTTTCATACGCTTTTTACCGCGAGCCTGTTTGGCGAGGAGTTTCTTTTTGCGGCTAACGTCGCCGCCGTACAGATAGCCAGTGACGTCTTTGCGGTAAGCGCCGATGTTCTCGCGGGCAATAAACTTGCCGCCAATCGCCGCCTGCAATGCCACCTCAAAGCTCTGGCGTGGCACCACTTCTTTGAGTTTTTTGACGATCTCCCGGCCCAATCCCGGCGCCTCCGAACGATGGCACATCACACTGAGTGCATCGACCATTTCGCCCGCTACATAAAAATCCACCCGCACCAAATCTTCCGGCTGATAGCCCGCCAGCTCATAATTAAACGAACCGTAGCCGCTGGTTACCGACTTCAATTGATCATAAAAATCCGTCAGCAAATTCGCCAGCGGCGCCGTGAAAGAAATCAGCGCCCGCTCGTCGATGTAGCTGAGGTTTTTCTGTCGGCCACGCTTAGCGACAATCAGCTGAATCACCGCACCGATGTAGTCCTGCGGCACCACGATTTCACCATCAATCCACGGCTCGCGAATTTCTTTGATCTGCGCTGGGTCAGGTAGTTCGCTGGCCGATTTGATATCCAACTCCTCACCGTTGGTGAGGCTAACTTGATAATCCGTGCTCGGATTGGTGACGATGAGATCCAGGTTATACTCGCGCTCCAGCCGCTCACGAATAATGTCCATATGCAGCAAGCCGAGGAAGCCAATCCGAACACCGTAGCCCAGCACTGGCGAATTTTCCGACTCAAACTGCAGCGCCGAATCGCTCAAGCTCAGCTTCTCGATAGCCTCTTTCAGGTCATTGTAATCTTCGTTGGACACCGGGAAAAAGCCCGCGTAGACGAAGGGCTTGACTTCTTTGTAGCCAGGAAGTGGTTGGACGGTGATATTCACTAACTCAATTATATCAGATACGGAACGCCCTTACATCACTGTGACGAGATCCTGGCAAAAGCTAGCTTTATGCTACTCTTCTCGCATGTCGTCCCAGTACGTACATAATATGACTCGTTACCATTTTTGTCTTTATATAAACACGGTTGATCTAACGGTGTCTCGGGAACGGTAATCTTAATAACCGTGCAACCCTTGCCATATTTGAGCATGTCGAACTGCAAGCGGTTATACACCTCCTGACCTAGAGCGCTTTCTATATCTTCACGCATGTGCAACTGGAGATTATCAAGACCTTTACGCGGGTCACGATTAAAGTCCAGTAACAGATCAGTGCTCTCCAGCCCAACCACAGAAATATCATCATCGACGCCAAGCAATATAATGCCCCCTCTTTTGTTCATGAAACCAGCTATATTCTTAATGACACTCTTCGTAACCTCCTCGGACTTTTCTTTCTGCTTTGTCTTGCGATATCGATTTACATCAAATCTCCAGCTAGATTTATACTCCATTGTCTCTGATTCACCGGTAAGAAGTTCGGCAAGTTCATTATTACGGCGGCGCTCCATCTCACGGTCCTCCTGATCAAGAGGCGAGTACTCTATCCTCTGATTCTCTGCTTTTGATATGATATTTTTATACAATTTAAACGCATCACTCTTGTCGATCGTATTACTCGCTAAAAGAGTTTGGAGAGCTGTAACGTCACTACTCTTAACTGGGACATCAATAACTATACTGCCCATAAGAGACCCTACAAAAGACAGCGCATCTTTTAGCATGTCCCGCTTCTCAACAACGATACTCCTCTGACTCTTCAAGAATTCCTCGTCACCATCGACATAAGATAGACTTCTCCGCGCAGTCTTTAGTCGTCCAAGCAATAACTGATCAACGTCCTCAGAAAATTCTATATCAAGCAAATATTTAGCAAATAAAAACCAATCCAGTAATACAGTATATCTGCTCGAATTAAGGCGACTCCCTGCCAATTTATAATATTTAACCGCCTCCTGAGTGAGGGCTATCCTATCATCTAGCGCCTTAGCAAGAGACAAGGCGGCAATGTGCGAAGAGGCGGCCGTAAGATATATATTCCTCTCCCCCTCAATGGAGCTTCCCTGTGAATCCATGAGTTCTTTGTATGTTTTTGTCTCTTCAAGAAACTCATCGAATAAAGACCCGAATTGCTTAAGGTCACTGGTCGAAATCATCCTATTATACATATAATCTACGTAGGGATCGTAATATTCTAGTCCCAAAGTCTTGCCAGGCTTAAGGCTCTCGCGCGCAATATCCATCTTAGCCTTATATAGTAGCATCCTATCTTTAGCGGCAAGCGACTTGTCCCGCAGCTTCTCTGAGATATATTCACGCAACATCCGTACCCTATCCTCTTCCGAAAAGCTAACTGATGATTTAAGAAATGTATCGAACTGCTCAACATCCATATACCTTGGATTCATCTTATAAACATGAACTATTGCTCTATCTAACGCTGCATCAAGATCACATTCCTTAATGTACTTGCACGGAATAGTCTTTTTAGCTTGTTTGCGCAATGCGTCAAGGGTATCACATTTCTGGCGTAGCTTCGATGCGAGAATTATAGCGATGAAAAGATATCTTAATCTCGAGATATAATAACTCTTCATCTCACGCAATACCCGAGCTTTCTTTTCTTTATCCTGCCAGCTGATAACAAAATCGTAATTTTCCTCTGTAATAGAGACTGCTTTGCGTAGATACTTCTCTGCGCTTGTAAAATTACCTGCCTGAATTTCCTGACGGCCTCTTTGGGTAAAATACTTTGCAGCCTCTATCATCCATCGTTTATCCCCAGCCGCCTTGAGCTTTTGATAGTTAAGTTTCATCGCAGATAAACGCTCTTTGTCCTCACTAGCCTTCGTCGGTCCGGAGGTCACGCCTTCAGGAGACTCAACGACATCCGATATCTGCCTTTTAAGAGCCTTGCTTAGCTGTGCTGCGCCAGCTAGTGCCGCAGCAATTGAATTCTGTGAGACAGAAACTACACCGCTTGATTTAGCAGCATAGGAGATTGCGCGTATCAGATACATCCAGCGATTAGCCAATGGCATTTCCTCAAGTTTATCCGTAGAATATCTTTCGAATTCGTACATTATATCACCGGGTCCAACCCTATACGGGATATTCAGACGATTTAATACAATATTAGTCACTCCAATCTCTGTCATCTCGTTCAGAGCATCGGCCCAATATTTACCTGTCATTATCTTTTGAAGCTCCATGCCAACTCTCTCTTTGGAAACTATAGTAATGCTGTCCCGTTGAAGCTGAGCAGCTTCAAGAGTTTTGGTTTCAATATTAAAACCGAGAGTACTAACAAACCGAAAAGCACGCAAGATTCTTATTGGATCTTCCTGAAATTTCCTTTCTGGAATACCAACAGTTCGTATAACCTTCTCTTTGATATCCCGCACACCATCATAGGGATCCACCAACTCATTTCTAGATAAAGCAATAGCATTGATAGTAAAATCACGCCGGGACAGATCGCTATCTATATCTACCGCGCCGCTTACAAGAGGTTTTCTAGACCCCCTGATATATCTTTCAGCCCGGTAGGAAGTAATTTGAACATCAAAAGTACCAATACTAGCACCAATGGTCCCATATCTCCTGGCCTCATCTCGCACCTTGAACAGTGAGCTTTTGCTCAATATCTCGTACACTTCATCGGCCTTAAGGGGGACTGCAAAGTCTATGTCATGGGACTCAACGCCCAATATACTATCCCGAACAGCACCACCAACCAGAAAAACTTCATCAAACATAGAATCTATAGACGCAACAGCTGAACGCAAATCAGTAGACAGATCGTCAATATTTTTAGGGATTTTCATCCTGGTGAGCTCTCCTAAATTTAGCTAGTGGGCAGATTAGTACATCAAAGCCTAACGCGTATAATATTATACACCAGCTGTCATACAACTAGAATATACAGAGCTAACTTATATACTTTTTCAACGTCACCGTATCACCCACCCGCGCTTCACGCGTGGTTTTCAAGTTGGTGACGATGTAGCCAATTTCACCGGTGTCCAGCGACGGATCGGCAATCATGCCGGGACTGAGATGACCAACTTCCAGTGCCAGCCCATTAGCACCAGTCGCCATCATGCGAATCGCTTCACCTTTTTTGATTTGCCCATCCACCACTCGCACGTACAAAATCACCCCGCGGTAATCATCATAATAACTATCAAAAATCAGCGCCCGCGTCGGGTCGTCTGGCTGGCCAGTCGGTGCCGGAATTCGCTCAACAATCGCCTCCAAAACTTGGTCGACGTTCTGCCCCGTTTTAGCAGAAATATGAATAATTTTGCTTTCATCGCAGCCCAGCAGATTCATCACTTGCTTGGACACGCGCGGCACATCAGCAGCCGGCAAATCAACCTTGTTCAGCACCGGGATAATCGTGAGGTCTTGCTCCATCGCCAAGTAAACATTCGCCAGCGTCTGCGCCTGAATGCCTTGACTGGCATCAACCACCAACACCGCACCCTCGCAAGCCTGCAACGAGCGGCTAACTTCATAGCTAAAATCAACGTGGCCGGGCGTGTCGATGAGGTTGAGGTCGTAGACAGTTGGCTGAGTCAGCCCATTCACTCCAACACCTGCACAAGCCCGAGAACCAGACTGCGCTAAGCGGGTGGCAGTCGATGAGGTAGCGCCCGCTTCTGAAGAAATCTCTGATTTTTCAGAAGAAGGGGCAGATCGACTGGCAGGACCCGCGTCTAGCGACCGACGTGAAGACTCTGCAAGAGTCTTCGACGATGGGAGCGGTGATGTGCCACTCACTTCTACCTCCTGATATTCATATCTCATCCGCACTGGCGCGAGCTTAATGGTGATCCCTTTCTCACGCTCGAGATCCATACTATCCAGCAGCTGCGACTTCATCTCGCGCTTATCGACCGTCCCTGTCATCTCCATCATCCGGTCAGCCAGCGTCGATTTGCCGTGATCAATGTGAGCGATGATACAGAAATTACGAATATTATTCATCGCCACACGCTATCCAATCGCCCGAATAACAACTTCTTGCCTTTTTCTAAAATCGGATCGACTTCCGGCAGATGTAACAACTTCGACATTAGCAGATAAACACCGAAGCTAACAATTGAAATAATAGTAAATTTTGGAAAAGCGCTGAAAAAACTGCTGTCAGTATCGCGGAACGGCATCACGGAAACGCCGATATAGCATACTACTCCAGCTACTGCACTGGCGGCAATCATCTTGCCGATAGCCTTAACAAACGCCCGATTAAACATCCTCGGCATCTGCTTGCTCATCACCAATAAAAGTATTACCACTTCAAACACCGCTACTGTCGACTGCGCCCACGCCAAGCCGTACGCACCCATATTAAGGTTCATCGTTAAAATAATCGCCAGAGCAATATTCAAAGAAATGGAGAATACAGAAATATACAACGGCGTTTTAGTATCCTGCCGCGCATAAAATGCCCGCGCCGCCATGTGATAAATCGTCCGAAACAGAATCGCCACCACCAAGCAGCCTAATATCCCCGCCATCAGCTGATCGCCAGTATTTCGGATAAAATGGACAATATAGCCGCGCGTGAAAAATATCACAACCGACGTCGGCAGCGCCATCCAAAAAATAATCCTCAGTAGCGACCGCAGATCCTTCTGAAACAGATCAAGTCTTCCTTCGCCTAGCCGCTCGGTTAGCTGCGGAAAAGCGGCATTAGAAATAGCCACGCCGATAAGATTAATCGGCATTAAATGCAATGTCAGTGCCTGCTGATAAGCGCGAATTGTACCGTCCGCCAACCGCGACGCCAAGTTGACCTCCACCAGGCTTACTACATAATCCATTCCCTGATCAACCGACCGTGCTGGCAATAGCGACAACACTTTCCGAAAACCTCTGTTTCGACAATATAACTTAAAATTATAATCAAAGCCCAAACCAACCAAACCAACAGCACTCACGATCAATTGTAGGAACGATCCCAGAACTACGCCCAGTGCCACACCCATAATACCGCCGTCAAAGATCTGCCAACCGAACAGATTGATGCCATTGGTAAACCACACTGTACCAATGATAATGCCAATGTTGTAAATCATTGGCGCTAAGGCACAGAACATGAACCGCCCGACCGCTTGCTGAATACTGGCAATGACCGAAGCAATGGCAAAAATAAATGGATTAACCGCAATTACCCGCATCATACTGACCGCCAATGCATGGCCTGATTCGCTCAGACCCGGTGCAATTAGGTATTTCATCAGCGGATCAGCAAAAATGATAATCAATATGCTCGCCGCCAGCGTCACCAGCGCCATAAAATTAATCATGCTGGAGCTAATTTGCCACGCTGATTGTTTATTACCCTTCATCCAGCGTTCGTTAAACACTGGAATAAATGTCACGCTGAGTGCGCCGGACACCAGCACGGCAAACATGAAATCCGGCACCATAAACGCCGCCGTGTAAGCATCCAAGCCGACTGGATAGCCAGCCAATCCCGCCTCAGGACTCGGCATATACGCCGCATTCAACAACCGGTCGCGGAAAAATCCCAGCAAGCTTGACAGTAGCGTTGAGCCAGCTAAAATGGTTGCGGCCAACTTGACTGTCAGCCGCTGATTTATCTTATCGACAGTTCTCCGGACGCGTCCCATAACAATTTACGCGTGTAATTTTGCTTCCTTTGGCAGTTTCGTTCCTTTAAGAATCTCATCCACCGCTGTTTCTTCTAATGTCTCGTCTTTTAGCAGCGCCTCAGCCAATTTGTCAAGGAACGGACGGTTAGCTTTTAGTACCAGCATTGCCCGCTGCTTGGCCTCGGTGATCAGCTGCGACACTTCCTGATCGATCAATTTAGCAGTCTCATCCGAGTACGGCCGCTCGCGGGTCATCTTATCAAACATCAGCCCGCCGTTGTCTTCGTGGAATACTTGATCGCGCAAGCTCTTGCCCATACCCTGCTCAATCACCATTTCCCGGGCAATCTCAGTGGCTTTACGCAAGTCCGAGCCAGCGCCAGTCGTAATACCGTCATCACCGTAAATAATTTGCTCAGCGATTCGACCGCCCATCGCCCGAGCCAAGATATCCTTAAACTCGTAGACATTGGTGTAGCTCTTATCCTCTGGCGGTAAGAACCAGGTGACACCGCCGGTGCCGCCGCGCGGAATGATCGTCACCTTGTGAACCGGATCAGAATCTGGCAAGACGTGGCCGACGATGGCATGGCCCGCCTCGTGATACGCCGTCAATTCTTTCTCGTGGTCGTTCATTACCTTGGCCTTGCGCTCCGGCCCGATCGCTACCCGCTCAAATGCCTCGGTCAGTTCATCGTTGGTAATCTTCTTTTTGTTGCGGCGCGCCGCGATAATTGCTGCTTCATTAGCCATATTAGCGAGATCCGCCCCCGATGAGCCAGCTGTCTTGGCGGCCAATTTGTCCAGGTCAACCGTCTCGTCGGTCGGCTTTTTCTTAAAGTGAACCTTCAGAATCGCCTCGCGATCTTTGCGCTCCGGCAGAGTAATTGTCACCCGCCTATCAAACCGCCCCGGCCGAAGCAGGGCAGGATCGAGCACGTCCGCCCGGTTAGTCGCCGCCAGCACAATCACATTAGTGTCGCCATCAAACCCATCCATTTCCACCAAAATCTGGTTCAAGGTCTGCTCGCGCTCATCATGGCCGCCGCCCATGCCCGAGCCGCGCTTGCGGCCCACCGCGTCAATCTCATCGATAAAAATGATACACGGCGCATTTTTCTTAGCCTTTGAAAAGAGATCGCGCACCCGACTAGCACCAACGCCGACGAACATCTCGACAAATTCTGAGCCAGAGATCGAGAAGAACGGCACGCCTGCCTCGCCAGCCACTGCCCGTGCCAACATGGTTTTACCGGTACCCGGATTGCCGACCAGCAATACACCTTTCGGAATCTTAGCACCTAGTTCCTTGTACTTCTTTGGATGCTTCAAGAAATCGACGACTTCTTGCAGGTCCTGCTTGGCATTGTCATTGCCGGCGATATCCTCAAACAGTACTTTCTCTTTATCCTGCCCATACAGACGCGCCTTGCTCTTACCAAAGCCCATCGCTTGATTATTCTGCCCTTGGGCCTGGCGCATCATAAACATAAAGAACGCTACAATAATCAATACAGGCACCACCATCACCGCCAAATTCCAAATCGTCTCACCAGTCGTTGACGGTGGGATCACCTTAACCTCAACCTTTGCGTCCTTATTTAATCCCTGTTCATAAATACTACTAGACTCTTTGACTGACCGCTCAGTAGGCTTAGATTGGTCTTTCACAGTCACCTTAATGTCATTACCCTGAATTTCTAACTGAGAAATTTTACCCTCATTTGCCCGACGCACCACGTCCGACAATGACACTTCTTTAAGATTCGAGGCAGGGAACAGTGTTGCATAAAAAATCAACGCTACAAAAATTATAATCGCCCAAAACAGCCCAAATCTTACTACCTGCTTAATTCCATTCTTCCCGTTTCTCTGCGGCATCTTAACAGCCATGCTCAACTATTCCTTTCACCTATACTAATCAACTCGGTCTATTATAACATTTTTTAATGTCAATTTCATCACTATACCGCCACCGATTTGCCAGTGCGAACCAGATTTTCCGGTTTTTATAGCAATTAACGTTCGCTCCAACTGAGAACCCAGCAACGAAACATCGTAATATCGTAAAATATAATAATATATCAATTCTTGTGCGACATTATCATCAATCATCGTCAAGAAATACCGATTAGACATCTCCCTATCAAACTTCTCTAGCGCTTGCTCAATTTCCACCCTCAACTTTCGCTGCTTACGCCACGCCTCATACACCCCAATCTTCTGATATTCGTCCAATCCACAATTTATCTGCCGACGAAGCACGTTGCGCTGATAAATATCGCTTTGGTTCGTTTCATCTTCACACCACTCTAATTTCTGCCGAGTCGCATATTCGTAAATTCGCTGCTTTGTCCAACCATTCATTGGTCTCACTACTCGCGCATCACTCATGCCAGCCAGACCCCGCCACCGAGAGCCACGCTTCAAATTCATCACCACCGTCTCGATAACGTCATCTCGATGATGTGCCGTTACCACCACGCCATCAAAATCTGCCGCTACCTCACGTAAAAAATTATATCGTCTTTGACGCGCCAATTCTTCACTAGCATTGATTCCTAGCTTCTCACGTCGACAAACAAACTGAAGTTTATATCTCTCAGCTAACGCCTCAACAAACCTAGCGTCACTCGCTGAATCATCACGAATACCGTGATCAAAGTGCGCCACTACTAAATCTTTTTCCGTACGCGACATTAAATCCAGCAATACTACCGAATCAATCCCACCACTGACCGCGACAATATATCTCACATACCCATTATCTCACAAAATGCTTATACCTAAAACCAATTTGGCAAATTTTACACCATCTGTTACAATCAGTGCAGTGTGGCACCGTAGCTCAGCTGGTTAGAGCGCAGGACTCATAAGCCTGAGGTCGGTGGTTCGGGTCCACCCGGTGCTACCATAAATTATCCAATCACCCCTCGTCCACATGACGGGGAGTTTTTTATAAGAATCAGATTAACTCTAACTCATCAACCTGAACACCGTCCAAAGCAGCCAGCCGCCGTGAAACAAACCCATCCAACTCTCGCGAGCTACGCTGTCGATCCCACGTTGCTAATTCCTTTTTTTGAGTTACCTCTAAAAATTCAGCCAATTCGCTGGTGTTGATTTCCATAAAGTTTTCCTTTTTTGTGTTAATTATTTAACTGTTTTTATACTACCATAAATTTGACAAAAAAGCAATACCTTTTTCAGTTATTATTTACCTTTTTATTCCGCTTGTGCTACACTGGTAGGGAAGGATTTATACACAAACATGACCCCCGTAACAATCTCATCGCTAGCCATCATCGTTTTTGCAGCAATTATCCATGCCAGTTTTCAGCTCAGCATCAGTGTTTTAACTTTGCTGAGCGGTCATTCAATTGGTAAGAAAACCGCCCAACGAAAAATATTTCGTATGAGTACTAGTTTTGTATTTGGTGTATCAATAATCACCTTACTACTTATCAGCGCCGTCTCTTATTACTTATCTATATTCATTCATCATATTACCAGCGCTGAACAATTAGTTGCAGCAATCGCCTCTGGAATGATGTTTGGTCTAGGAATTGCCATCTGGGCATTTTACTATCGTCGCCAGCCCGGTACTTCATTATGGGTTCCGCGCGGCTTTGCTGATTATTTGAATAAACGAACTAAAAAAACCCGGAACTCTATCGAAAGCTTTGCTCTGGGGTTAACTAGCGTTATTGCCGAAATCATCTTCATCCTTGCGCCAATCCTAGCTGCCGCGCTAGCAATCATCACTCTACCAAACCCCTTACTGCAAATCGCTAGCGTCATCACCTACACTCTCATCTCTATTCTGCCACTCTCAATCATCATTATCCTCGTCGGCAGCGGGCATAATATTTCTAATTTACAGCGCTGGCGAGAAAAACACAAACGATTTTTACAATTCGTCAGCGGCGGCAGCTTATTGATTTTAGCGGCCTTTATTTTCGTAGACCGTGTCATTGGCGTGATTAGCTACGGAGGCAATTTATGGTAAAACCGGGGCAAATTAACGTCATTAAGAGAGGGAAGCGTCCACCAGAAGAATTTAGTCCCGACAAGCTTCACGATTCCATCGTTGCTACTTGCCTGAGCGTTCGTACACCGGAAGGACAATCCCAAGATATTGCAAAAACTATAACCTTAGGTGTTATGAACTGGTGTGAAACTCGACCAGAAATCACCTCCGCCGACATTCGCCGCCAAGCACAGCGTATCATGAAAGACTTACATCCTGATGCCGCCTATTTATACGAACACTATAAAACTATAATTTAGGAGAATTCATGTCACAAAAACCAACATTTGATTATGACTGTATCATTATTGGTAGCGGTGCGGGCGGCTCACCGGCAGCAAGTATTTTGGCTGGCGCTGGCAAAAAAGTTGCCGTTGTAGAAAAAGCAACATTCGGCGGGGAATCACCAAATTGGGGAGACGTACCGACGGGGTCGCTAACCTATGCTATTAGCACTTATCAAGCCGCAAAAGACGCCGCTAAATTTGGACTGCGCACCAGCACCATTGGCTACAACTACCCTTCTCTTCTCTCCTGGAAAGACACCACTGTCAAACGAACTGGTGCAGGCGGTAACCGTTACTACTATGAAAAGCAGGGGATTAGCGTATTTGCGGGCAGTGCGCATTTTCTAAGCCCAAATGAAATCACCGTAAATCGCAGGCACTTATCGGCTCGCAAATTCCTTATTGCAACCGGCTCAACCTGGAAAATTCCGGATATCCCTGGATTAGATAGTATATCTTATCACACCCCAAAAACCATCTTTAGCCTCACGCGCCCGGCAAAAAGTCTTTTCATTATTGGCTCTGGTGCGACGGCATTAGAGTTGGCTCATCTATTCTCTACCCTGGGAACTAAAGTTTATATAGCAGAAGAATCGGTGCGGATCTTACCAGAGTTTGATACAGAAGTCAGCGACCTATTAACCAACGATGCAAAGAAAAATCGTGGCATGAACATCTTAACTCACACCAAAGTTATTGCTATTCAAAAATCTGCCATCCAAAAACGCATTACTTTCATACAAGGACGAGTAGAAAAAACTGTGCGAGTTGATGAAGTTTTAATTGCTAATCAGCGACTAGCCACTACTGATTTGGGTCTAGAAAATACTGGCGTAAAATACACAAAAAACGGTATTTCTGTCAGCCCTTCCCTACAAACAACTTCTCGCCACATCTTTGCTGCGGGTAGCGCTGTCGATATTAGACTCCAAACTCAAGAAGTTTTAGCACAAAGTCGCGTAGCTGCCCATAATCTGCTCCACAACAACCACTTGAAGATTAATAATTCACCACATATGCAGATAGCTTTCACTCAGCCAGAAATTGCTCAAATTGGCATGAACGAACAAGACTGTCGGATAAAAAATATTAAAGTAAAAATGGCAGTCGTACCGTTAACCATGACCGTACGCAGCAATATTACTGATCAGCGAACAGGCTTCGTGAAGCTGATTGTTGATAGGAAACGAGTTATTATCGGCGGTACAATTGTTGGACCACACGCCAGTGATCTTGCCTCTGAACTGGCCTTAGCTATTCGGTGTAAAATAACCAGCGATGAACTAGCGGCGACGCCACACTGCTTTACCTCTTGGTCAGAGGCTGTGCGAATTGCCGCTGGAAAACTTCTCTAATCACCTCTGATGCGCTATAATAAGCTTTACGGGGGCGTAGCTCAGGGGTTAGAGCAGTCGGCTCATAACCGATTGGTCGCTGGTTCGATCCCAGCCGCCCCCACCACAGTCTGAGCTTGATAACTATAAGATGAATATTCCCCCCATTCCTGCTACAATATAACGTAGTATCTTATTAGATTTGTAAAATGAACAAACTGAAACTAAAACGACTAATTTACCGGATAAAGCACGACTATTTGACCTTAAATAACGTCGTTATTGCTGTCGCTATTTTAATTGCTATGAGCTGGGCCTGGGGTTCAATTGAGTCAATGCAAAAGAATTATGAGCTGCAGCGCTCCATTGACAATAAACGTCAACAGGTAGAAATCGAGACTCTACAGGTCGCCCTGTTAGAATATGAATCTAAATATTATCAGAGTGAAGAGTATCAAGAATTAACTATTCGGCAGCGAACCGGTAAAGGTCTGCCCGGCGAAAAACAACTTATTACGCCATCAACAGACAGTGAAATTTCCGCACAAAACCCCACCCCCAGGCAAACAAGAACGGACAGTAATTTCCAGCAATGGATGAACTTTTTATTCGGCGGCAATAGCCGCAGGCGCTGAGACATTTGCAATTATTACATTAACCTGATATTATAAAATACGTGCCGCGGGGTAGAGCAGCCTGGTAGCTCGTTTGGCTCATAACCAAAAGGTCGTAGGTTCAAATCCTACCCCCGCAACCAAGAAAAATCCCTCTTCGTTCAGAAGGGGGCTTTTTCTTTTTAGGTTACCTACATACGCTAAAACAATTCTCCCTGACGCTCACTCCAAGAAGCCTCAGCGGACTCAATCATATCTTCCGGTGTTTGACGGCTTGAGTTTTCGGCTGAAGATTCCCTATTCTCCCGATTCTTCCTCGCACGCTCCAGAGCTTCACGAACCAAAGCTGCGCCTCGTCTATTTATCTTTCTTTGTTCCTCGGATAGTGAGACTCTTCCTGGCTTAGGATACATCAGATCAGATTCAGACGGCTCTCCATAAGGCCTATGTCGACTTCTGCGCCACAGACCTCTCCTATTAGGCCGCTTTCCGCTACTCGATAAACCACCACTACACTCAGGTCGATCGCCATCAACACCATATCCGCAATCATAATACGTGCCACAGCCCTGATCAACACGTCGATCAGCCTCACCTTCGGGTGTAGCGTCATATACCGGCAACATCGGAGTTTTTTCCACAATTGTATTATACCATAATCATTAAAAATAATCAACCTCATCAAAAAACTCCCCCGCTATCCGCAGAGGAGCTCTGGCACCTGTTTGTTTGGTACTATTGTACCGCTAAACCGATGCATAACGCAAGTGCTTATTTCTTCTTTGAGATTGTCAAGAAACCGTTGCGTGGGTTTTCTTTCACAACACGATCTTCTGGCAAATCACATGGAACACCCTTATCATTCTTCTCAACCTTAGTGAAGAAGTAGATAGTTTGCGTCTTACCGCCGCGCAAAGTTACGTCAGTCTTGTGCAAGTAGTATGTGATCCCCTTTGAGTTGGTATGCTTGTAAGCCATATGGTTCTATACCTCCTATTAATGCTATACCCTTATAGGTTACTATCTCTTACCCACCCCTGTCAAGCTAAAAAAGTCGATTTTGTCGTCGTAGCATAAATTTTAAAATCCCCAAGATCACCAATCTCACTATAATAATCATAGCAATTACCCCCGTCACCAACAGTGACCAGCCCGCAAAATCCGCTGACCAGAGTGGTGAGACAAACGTATGGTAGTATGGCTCGGTAGAAGGTGCCTCAAACTGTAGACTAGAAGTTTTAGCGGCAGGGTATTTCTCCCACTCCTCGTTTATACAACTGACGTAACGCGGATCTGCCTGTGTAGTAAACCGCCCATAGCCACCCTGTTGAGCCTTAGCATCACACACCGCCCGAACCTTAGAAATCGTGTCGTTATTTGATCGATTTTTAATCGCCTCTTCAAACTCTTTTAATTTTTGATCGTACACCCGCTTATAGGTATGATCTAGTGCAATTTTCCCCGGGTCAGCATTCATATGTATGGCTACATATCGCTGCAGGTCATATAGTCGTTGCTGAAGACTTACGATATCCCCAGTCTTATCAGCATTTTCCACAGCTTCTCGCCGTTCAATCATACCAACGTTATTAAGTCGTAGAAATGTCGCCGATATAAATCCAGCCATAATAAGCAAAATCACCAGCTGCCACGTCTTCACTTGACTAAGCCGTTTAATCCTAAACTTGGTTTTTCGCTTATCTACTGCCATCCCACCACTTTCTCTCTGGTTTTAGTATAGCAAATTATCCCGACGGCGGAAATATTACTAGTTAGACAATGGTATAATAAGAGTATGAGGATCTATTTTTCAGGAATTGGCGGTGTTGGCATTGGTCCGCTCAGTAAAATCGCTCTTGATGCCGGCTACAGTGTTTGCGGCTCCGATAAATCACCTAGTCTTATTACTGATGAATTAGTGGCGGCTGGCATTTCGGTTTCTTTTGATCAATCCGGTGCATTTTTACAAGCAGAACATGACAAGGATCCGTTTGACTGGTTAATCTATACTGCAGCCCTACCCGAAGACCATCCAGAACTAGTTTTAGCTCGAAAATTAGGCATAAAAACTAGTAAACGCGACGAACTACTGGCAAAGATAATTGCCGATAAGAATCTTAAGCTCATTGTAATTGCTGGCACTCATGGAAAAACTACCACCACAGGCATGCTGGTCTGGGCGATGAAACAATTACAAATTCCCGTCAGCTATTCCGTTGGCTCGACATTAAGCTTCGCGCCAAGTGGAGAGTTTGATGAAAATAGTGAATTTTTCGTGTATGAGTGTGACGAATTTGATCGCAATTTCTTACACTTTTCTCCAGAAATTAGTTTAATTACCTCTGTAGATTACGACCATCCAGACACATACCCAACAAAAGAATCTTACCTATCAGCCTTCCGTGAATTTGGTGAGAAATCCCAAAAAGTTATTGCTTGGCAGGAAAACGCTACCGTTTTTGACCAGAAAAATCTATTCACCATGAGGGAGATTAACCAGAATATTACCCTTCCCGGTATACATAACCGCAAGAATGCCACACTGGTAATTGAAGCCATAAAAAGCATGGATGTGCCAGCCGAGCAATTTGCAATTTATCAAGCAATTAATTCTTTCCCAGGATCGGGGCGCCGCTTTGAAAAGTTGGCCGACAATTTATATTCCGACTATGGACATCATCCGATTGAGATTAGCGCAACACTACAAATGGCCCGAGAGCTATCAGATCAAGTGGTATTAGTTTATCAACCACACCAAAACGTTCGTCAGCATGAAATAATAGACCAGTATACCGCGGATATTTTCCATGATGCTGATGAGGTTTATTGGTTGCCAACATACCTAACTAGAGAAAATCCAGACCTACCAATTCTAACACCACAGCAGCTCGCCAAAAATATTGATCCAGAAAAACTTTACTTTGCAGAGATGGACGATGATTTATGGCACGCCATTACTACGGCGCAAGCGACCGGTAAACTGGTTCTCTGCATGGGTGCAGGCACTATCGACGGCTGGCTACGTACACGGCTGGCTACGGCTTAGCGATCGTCGCCGCTGCCATGGATTTTTCCACGACTCTGACGACTAAGTAGTTTATTGTTATTTTTCCGAGCTACTTCTTCTAAACTGCTACCAAGTAGATGAGATATGGAATTGACATACCACAGTACGTCGCCCAACTCCTTAATGATTGCGGCGTGATCATCATCAGAGATTTTGCCATCTTTGTCTCGCAATATTTTCTTAAATTTCTCCATTACTTCGCCAGCTTCGCCGCTCAAACCCAAAACCTGAGACATTAGCCTGGCGTCAACATCACCATAATCATGAGATTCCTTGTCTGTTAATGTAGAAATTGCTTTTATTGAATAGTCGTTAAATTGCATAATTATAGTGTAGCCGGTTATAGTTTTTGAGTAAATAGAAATATTTGCTTATGATTGCTTTACTAGCTTTATCATTGTAATATATGCGTATGGAAAAAGTTGATATGCCAGAAAATGAGCAGACGCCACCAACGGAAATCGAACGCAAATTTGCAATCAGTCTCAACTCCCTAGAAAAGATAAAGGACTCTTTACCGCTCATAGGAAAGCTCGAGATAACTCAGGCGTATCTTGAAATTACTGATGAACGCGAGGTCCGCATCAGAAAAACAGAGAAAGATGGTCAATTGTCATACGAATGTACCGTAAAGACGAAGTTAGATAACGACAACAATGGCCTTGTCAGAGGCGAAGTAACCGAAATTATTACCGCAGAACAATTTGACGAAGCCATGCAAAGTCATATTGGCAATATTATAAATAAAACAAGACTAATGTTTGATCTCGATGGCAAAAAGCTTGAAGTGGATGTATATAAGGGCGAGCTCGAGGGATTAATTTCAGCAGAAATTGAGTTTGACAGCGTGGAAGCGCCTGAAAAATTTGAGATACCCGACTGGCTTGGCTGTGAAGTTACATATAGAAAAGAGTTTAAGAACCAATGGCTAGCACTGTATGGTATTCCTCAAGACTATTTAAGTAGATTAAATTATTAAAATCAGGAGCGGCCCGCACACAGTGTGTCGCCCTACCCTCACCCAACCAGCGCTGCTCGTAGGCGGTGAGGATTTTGTAATCTTCGCCGAGGTCTGATTCGTGCAAGTCAAAGGTCAATTCTTTCAAATACCAACCTTCAGCAACCAGCTGCTCGAGACTCCAATTGAAGAAATCAGGATTATCGTGTTTGACGATTAGCGATCCGTCGGTGCACAGCAACTTGGCATAATTTCTTAGAAAACGCGGATGCGTCAGACGGCGGCCAGCACTACGCTTACGCGGAAATGGGTCAGAGAAAGTCAGCCAAATAGCACTCAGTGAACCGGGCGCAAACAGCTCGCCAATCTGATCAGCCCGAGCTCGCACAAAAAACACATTATTAATCCCGCGGGCCTCTGCTTCCCGCGCACCTTTCTGCAACCGATCGCCCTTAACATCAACCGCCACAAACACCTGTTCCGGATGACGCGTCGCCAACTCGACCACAAACATGCCGTTACCAGCACCAACCTCCACTACATCAACCTGGCGCGGCGCCCATTCATCAAACTCAAAGCATAGCGGCGAATTGTAAAACAAAGCAAACTTATATTTTTTGCGCTTACGAGTAATAATAAACTGATTTGGATCGACAAAATTCATACTTTCCATTATACTAAATCAGTAATGGATAAGCTTATAAAACAGTTTTTAGACTCTTCAACTTTGGGACAATGGCTACACAACAACAGCATGGGTTGGTTGATTAGCGAACATATTATTGAAACTATTAGTATTATAATTGGATCTGTTTTTGTCTATTTTTTTGGCAAATATTTACTGTCTTGGGCGATTCACTATTCTATCCGCTCCACCGCCAAACATCGCTCTTGGCACCGTAAAGACATGGAAAAACGCGAGAAAACTCTCATCCAACTAACGCGTAGTTTTTGGCGAATTATTATTATTTTTTACGTCATGGCAATTATCGCCAATAAGTTGTTCTCATTTGATTTATCGCCGCTATTCGCCAGCGCTGGTATTATTGGTGTGGCATTAGGATTTGGTGCTCAGTCGCTGGTTAAGGATTTTCTATCGGGAATTTTTATCATTGCCGAAAACCAATATCGTGTTGGCGACGTGGTCGACGTCATGGGAGCAGCTGGCACAGTTGAGCGAGTCGGAACTCGCACGACGGTAATTCGCGACTCGGGCGGTAATGTTCATTATGTCCCCAATGGCACAATCCAACACGTCATCAATAAGACAATGGGCTATAGCATGTCGAGGTTCAGTATTTATATTGACCCCAGCTCTGATATATCCGAGGTTACCGAAATCATTAACACCACTGGCGAGAAGTTAGCTAAAGAGAAGGCCTGGCAACGAAAAATCATTGACCCACCAAAGTTTGTCTCCGTTGGCGACATTAGCGGACGCGGCACTGAGCTGATCATTGCCGGAAAAACCCAACCATCCGACCAGTGGGCCGTTACCTCTGAAATGCGCCACCGATTATTGCAGAATTTTGACCGTGAAGGCGTGCTTTTAGCAACACTGCCAACACCAACGCCAATTATTAAGAAATAGTTTAGTTGTTAGACAGGCCTAATTCTTTATCGCTCAGCACGTCGTTAGAAAACGCCTTAATTCTACTGGCCCCATCCGCTTCTTTGTCGTACATACTTAAGAATTTTTTTAGCGTATCCTTATTAACCTGGCCCTGGGCGTCAAATTCATGAGTTTTTTCATTTGTATCCTTACTAATTTGATTACGGCGTGAAGCATATTCAGGCCGACTCAAGTCTAGCCGATATGCGTCAGTTTTATAATAGACGACCATCGCAATTGATACTAGTACGACAGACGCAGCGATCACCAAACCGACAAACGTAACAAACCTATAATTATCGAAAAAATCTTTAAGCTTATCCATTAGACCCTCCAGACAACGAATCCCTAACCACCTGAACTTCTGCCCTATATTTTATCAACAAATCATTCAATGTTTTCACATCCTCTGAAAGTCGATTTCGTGCCTCCCGAGCAGCTACTAATTTCTGATAATATCCTGCAACGTCCTCCGAGCAATTGGCATGGTCTAGTTCAGTCATCGTTGTATCATAATCATTATAATTGCTATTAAATTTTAGGCGGGCCGACTCAAAATCATTAGTGATATTTACTAGCTTAGAACTATCCAGCTTATTGACTGCCAACCGACCATTTAATCTGGCCATAAGCTTGGTCGAAATCGAGTTATACCTCTGACCAACATTTACTCGAGTTAATGCATCATTGGTGTGAATATTTTTAATTGCTACCCTTACAGAACTACAGTTCCGGCTAAGAATCTTTGCAAGTTCCGAATTTGCAGCAGTATCGGCTGTTTGGGCTAGCGCCACCTGCGGCATTAATAGCAAACTAGATCCAATCAAAAAAGACGTGAGATAGAAAGCGAACCTTTTCATCAGTCCTATTATCTCACGTCTTCTTAATTACAGTCAAATATTACTTAAATTGTTTTTCAACGTTACTTTTTACATCTTTTGCAGTTTCTGCCACCGCGCCACTAACTTTTTGGGAGCCAGTTTTTAATGAACCAACACTATCTTTAGCAGCCGCAGCAGCCTTACTGGCAACTTTTTCTGCATCAGACTTCAGCTTTCCCGCTTTCTTTTTCAAATCTTTTCGGGTTTCTTTACCGCTCTTTGGCGCGGTTAAAATTCCTGCTGCAAATCCTGCTGCTGCCGCACCGATAACTGCTAATACTTTTTTCATATTGTTACTCCTTTTTATTATTTTTTACGAAACAGCTTTGTAATCTCGCTAAATACTTTTGCCGGCGACAACCAATCGGTAGCGCTAGCTACATTCATCGTAATCTTATCGACTTTTTTCATGATGGCGTTTATTCTTATCAGCAAAGAGATAATTGTTCCTAAAAGCACCAAGATGACAATTGACAATAAAGCAGCGATGATTGTTAAAAGAACGATGATTGTTTGTGCGTCTTCCACGTTCTACCTTTCCGCGAAGCTTACAATGTTTATGTTTTTATTTTAGCATGCTTTGGTTGTTTTTGTGTTAGATAATCCAACATCTCTTATTGTAGCATAAGCGTATTAAAATGTCAATAGTTTGCCGATAGTGACCGCGAAAACGGCTTGTTCTTGCGCTATTCCCATGCTTAAACTCAGCTTAATCAGCCCAAATATGCTACACTGGCTATGGTTATGAGGGCATTTTTCAAACGGTATATTCCAGAATTTGTTTACGGCGCAGTTGACGGTACCGTGACAACATTTGCCGTAGTAGCAGCGTCGGCTGGCGCGGGGATTTCCAGTGCGGTCATCCTCATTTTAGGCGTGGCTAACTTAATTGCCGATGGTTTTTCAATGGGCTCCAGCGCCTACTTGGCAGCCAGCGCCGAACACGATGAATCGGCCCGCGACACCCAAAAGCGAGCTTCTCCTAAAATTATCGGCTTAGTTACATTCTTGGCTTTCGTGGCAGTCGGCAGCGTGCCGGTACTACCCTACTTGATCGACGTGGTTGCAGTTCTGAAAGCACCAAGCACCACCCTGTTCTATATCAGCTCGCTGCTAACGGCAATTACTTTCTTAACAATCGGCTTTATTAAGGGCAAAGTCGGCAAGCAATCACCGTGGCGGGAAGCTACCATCACCTTGCTCCTGGGAGCGGTCGCCGCTGGACTGGCGTACTTTGCTGGCGATGTATTGGCGGCGTGGCTGGGCGTTCAGTTATAACCCTTAAAATTCATTAGCGATATATTTGATTATTTTACCAATGTTGCGCACTGATTCTTGGCGCACCGTTCCATCCTCCAGGTAAACACGCCGATTAACCTCCAGCATCACCGAGCGCAGTCCTGGCATTTTATTACGATAAAAGTCCATCGGCACCAGCGCACCCGCATACGGATAATTCAGCGCGCAGCTATAGCCCAGCCTTTCTATATATGATTTCAGCTTCAGGGCGTCATTTCCACTAAACCATTCGTCGTCATACCCCAGGCAAATATCAGGCAGATCTTCCGTATAGCCAAACAATTTTCGCACCAAATCATCACTGTAGCTATGCAGATCAATCATCATACACGAGCCATACTGATTAACAATTTTTTGGATCAATTTGTTTAGCTGTACATGATGAGGCTCATACGCTTGCCTGATAATTTCCTCGCGGCGCTCAGGCGTTACCTGGCGATACTGCATACCTCCCGGCAAATGCGTATATACCGCGCTCATACCCAGCCTCGCCATCGGCTCATCGGCGTCATTTTGAAACCGCTCAACGTCGCAATATAGCCGCGAATACTTGGCTATTACTTTATGGCAATCAATATCTCTGGCAAGCTCGCCCACTTTATAATCAGCCATAAAGTGTAGATTCTTCTCGATGATTTTCCGATCAACCGTAACATCGCGCCAAAAATCTGGCGGTAAACACAGCGAAGCGTGCGGGATGTGAAGAAGGAGATTAGCCGCCATTTTTCCACTTTCTGGCACGCTGTAAAAGTTCATCAACGTAGGCTGCTTTGAGCTTTTTATACGCTGATCTGTCGTAATTTGCTTGCTTGGCATATTGATATTTTATCTTTGAATATTGATCAGCTTCGTTATTGTGAGACCTTAGAAAATCTCTGATGATTAAGAAGTGGTCGTGCGTTTCAGTATCTGCGACCGCGAGATGAATGTGGATATCGCCCTCGCCAGTTTCTTCTTGTCGGGACGCCAGGAAGATATAATCTTGGCGGGAACTTGGGTTTAATGAGGGAAAATATCCAATTGCTACCAGTTTGTCCCGCAGCTCATTCATGTGTTCGCTATCTTTAGCAGAAACAAGGATGTCTAGGATATTTTTACCATCCAAGCCAAGCACCGCGGTACTGCCGACATGATGAATCTGCGAATTATCCGCAAGCACTAGCGCCAATTTATTTTTCACGCACGCAAAGACAGCTGCCATATCTTTTCTGGATTTTTTAATATTGACTGGCATTTGGCTAAAATTTCA
>ERZ773099.644-NODE-644-length-28672-cov-3.428277_pt1 | contig 28672 bp, 26 predicted proteins | sample MGYA00511120_ERZ773099 | MGnify/ENA primary metagenome ERZ773099 (study PRJEB29015, sample SAMEA2738012) | human oral metagenome | biome: human oral; feature: human-associated habitat; material: dental | place: China | collected 2104 ... | reverse complement strand
ACGAATCACACAACCAGGGAAAGTGGGCTCTTCAAGGAGGACGAGGGCGTCAAGCGGATCACCGTCTTCACCGAGGGTGTCATCAATGAAGCCGTAATCATCGGGATACCTTGTCGAGGTGAAGAGCATACGGTCAAGGCGGATGCGTCCCGTCTCGTGATCGATCTCGTACTTGTTCCTGTTCCCCTTCGGGATCTCAATGGTCACATCGAATTCCACCGCGAACTCCTTCATATTGCCCCCAGTGACTGAGGGTGTCGGATCGGCCGCCCCGCCGCCTCACCATTAGGGTGGGAGCGGTTGTTGAACCTCGGAAGGAGATCCATGCGGCGCGAAACTCTTACAGCGATTGTAGGCGTTGCAGTACTCGCGCTGGGGATCAGTGGGTATATTGCCGCCGATATTGCCGACCGAGTACCAGGATTCCTCACCACCGCTGAAGTGCCGAGTCCTGCCGACCCCCCTGAATTACCCGCCGATTCAGGCCAATCCCTCGCCACTTTCTCCACACCTGAAGGCGAACCTGTCCTCTCCTCCGACGTCGCCCAACTCTGGGCAAGCGTCGCCCAATCCGCCGAAGAGGGGCAATGGAGGGCCTGGGGAAACGTTATCGATGCACGAAGCGGGGAGGTCCTCCTCGATGCTTCAGCAAGCCAGGCGCATACCCCCGCGTCCACCACGAAGGTCCTCACCGCTTTCGCGGCCCTAAAGACCCTCGATCCGGCGAGCACACTCACAACGAGCGTGCAGGTATCCGGCTCTGAACTCTTCCTCAGCTCTGAAGGAGATTTCCTCCTCGGGGCGGGCACATCGGATCCAGACGATGTCAACGGTCGCGCGGGACTCGCCGACCTGGCTGAGGAGGCGGCCGCCGCCCTCGTCAATGCCGGAACGACCAATGTGACCCTGAACTGGGCGGATTCTCCCTTCGACGGGCCCGATCGCCTGGAAGCCTGGACCGCCCAAGACGTCCAGGGCTACGTCGGAGCAGTCGGAGCGATGGCGATTGATGCGGGACGCACAGCCCCCTCGGTCTACACTTTCGTCGACGACCCCGAGTCCACCGTCGCAGCCGTCTTCGCCCAGCGCCTACAAGAGCGAGGAATCGCAGTGACCTTGGGGGGAGCGTCGAGCGGACTTGAAGGCGCAGAAACGATCGCCACGATCCAATCGGCGCCCCTAGGCGAGCAGATCCGATGGATGCTCTACAACTCCGACAACACTCTCGCCGAACAACTGGGGCGCCTGAGCGCGAAGGCCCGAGGCGTCGAGACTTCCTTCCCAGGAGCCGTTTCCGTGATCCGCCAGACCCTGGAGGAATCCGGAGTGCCGATGAGTGGCCTTTCCCTGGGGGATTGCTCGGGATTGTCCTCCGATGACCGGATCGCCCCGCAGACCCTGGTGGGCGCCATCAACGTCTCACTTGCCTCCACAGGCCCGCTCGCCGACCTTCCTCGCAGCCTGCCCTGGGCGGGACTCAATGGCACGATGGAAAGACGCATGACCGGTGGTGGGGCTTATGCGAATGCTCAGGCCAAGACGGGAACACTAGGAGCAGTGTCATCATTGGCCGGGATCGTGCAGACCTCCACAGGCAGGATCCTCGTGTACGCCATCGGAAGTGAGAATGTCCCCGATGACGGCGGAGCCTTGACCAGGCCGGTGCTTGACGCTTTCGTCACGGGGCTGGCCGGCCTCTGAACCACCCGCGCCACCAGGGGTTTTCCGCCGGGTGAAGCCCCCTGTCCTTCCCCGTGCCAGCAGGGGGCTTTGTAGAATGAGCCCATGTCGATGCGGATTGGCTCCAGAGGAATTGCACGAGCACTCAACACCCTCAGCTCTGCGGGGCCAATGACGAACTCCGCGATCGCTGCCGGGGCCGTCACCCGCCTCAGACGCGCCGCACGCTGGTCCGAACCCTACGTGGAGAGCCTCAGCGGCCTGCCCGAAGCAGCCAAAATCGCCGCCTCACCCGTCCTCGTCCTCGATCGGCATTCTTTCGCGCTTCAGACGGCTCGCACCTTGGACACGATCGCGCCCATCTACGAGCTTCGCGAGTTGCGCGACCGTGCTATCACGATCAGGGCCCTTTCGCGTCGAGCCACGGGCCTATGGGACCCGAGGGTGCAGGCCCGCGTCCTCATCGCACCGAATGTCCTCGCCGCCGCCCACGCCCATTCCCTCGACCAATCCGACTGGTGCAAGTGGGTCGCCCTGAGAGTCGGATTGGAAGGCCTCATCGTGCACAAGGCGCCGAACCTGGTGGATCCAACCCTGGAGAACACGGACTTCCTGGCCCGTCTCCTCCTCGTGGACGCCCTCCTCGACGCGCTGATGCTGCGCCTAACCCCAGCGGACCTGTCCTCGGTCCTGTGGATTCGCAACTTCGGCCCGAAATCCTCAATTCGTACTCTCGCCTCCGCGCTCCTCCTCGACTCTTCAACCCCCCAGACCGAACTCTTCCGCGCATACGAGGACTATCGAAGAATCTCCCAAGAAATCGTGAGCTCAAACTCTTTGGGCCCTGCCCTTGATGCTCTTTCCCGCAACGAGGACCCTTTCCCGGACTTTGCCCGCAAAGGACCCGAAGCGACGACACCCCCGACTCCGACGAGCCCGCGTGTCTGATAAAAAGAAACGGGTCGCGCATCCTCGGGCGTCCTCGTCCACTCAAGACAATCGGGGCGCGCATCCTTGCGAACACGCCCCCCGCTCCACCCCCGCTTCACATGCGAGCCGCATCATCGGCCCGAACCCGAAAGGGCAGCTGCGGATCGTCTCACTCGCCGTGAAGCACTTCCTCGAATCCCTCGAATCCCTTGACCCGAAAAGCCCACTCCTTGTGGGCCTGTCCGGGGGAGCGGACTCACTCGCTCTGACTCTCGGGGTCATCGACTGGGCAACGAGGACGGGCAGGCAAGTCCACACCCTCACCATTGATCATGGTCTGCGCCCAGAATCGGCACAAGAAGCCGAAAAGGTCGCAGCCCTGGCCCGCGAACTCGGAGCCCTGGCCGACATTGAAAAGGTCGAAATCGGCTCGGTGGGAGGACCAGAAGGTGCCGCCCGCGAGAAACGACGCGAAGCCCTTGCCCGCAGAGCACAGGAACTGGGCGCCCCCGTCCTTTTAGGACATACCCTCAACGATCAGGCTGAAACGGTCCTCCTACGCCTCGCCCGAGGATCGGGCGCACACTCCTTGAGAGCGATCCGCCCTAAAGTTGTCGACTCTCAGGGCCTGCTGTGGCTGCGCCCACTGCTCGGGGTGCGCCGAGAAACGACGGAAGGCGCCTGCGAGCAAGCCGGACTCGAATGGGTGAAGGATCCGACGAATGATCCTCAGGGCCCCTGGCGCGCAGCCGATGGGGGGCCTCTTCGACGAAGCGCCGTCCGTGCCCATGCTCTTCCCTCTCTTGCTCAGGCCTTGGGAGTTGACCCGATCCCCGCCCTCGCCCGCAGTGCCGAACTTGCCGACCGCGATGACGAAGCCCTCGCCTCCTGGGCCAAGAGCGCGTGGCACACGGTGAAGCGCGAAGCGCTCTTCCCTGATGGGAGTCGCGCTCCGGCTCTCGACATCCTTCCCATGGTGGAGTTGCCGATGGCGATCCGCACCCGCATCATCCGCCGTTTCTGCCTCGAAGGAGGAGCGCGAGCGGGCGCCCTCTCCTCGCGTCTCATTGACGAGGTCGATGCACTGCTGTGTCAATGGCACGGGCAAAAGGGCGTTGATCTTGCCGGGGTGAGGTTGAGAAGGAGACGCGACATCGCAGCTCGCCCCGTCCTGCTCGTGGAGAACACTCACTGAAGGAGCGCCGGGGCTGTGAGGCTGCGTCACTTGAAGGATCCTCCGCGCCGAGCCCACCATGTTTTCGCTCTCAGTGAGTTGTGCCGCCCCGCGTCGCAGCCCCCTCGCCAAATGTGGCAACCTTAAGGCAGGATGCCCGCTCATGTGGGCGCACGATATGAAAAGAGGACCGCGTGGACACCACGGATATGGGCGAGAATCTCAAGGACGTTCTGGTTACTGCAGAACAACTCGATCAGCGTCTTGCCGAAATGGCCGAGGAAATCGACAAAGACTACGCGGGCAAGGAGATTCTCCTCGTCGGTGTTCTGCGCGGAGCCGTCATGGTGATGGCCGACCTGTCCCGTAAGATCCACACGCCCCTTGAAATGGACTGGATGGCCGTTTCCTCATACGGTTCGGGAACGAAGTCCTCCGGGGTCGTCCGCATCCTCAAGGATCTCGACCAGGATGTGAGTGGACGTCACGTCCTCATCGTTGAAGACATCATCGACTCGGGGCTCACCTTGTCCTGGCTCAGGACGAATCTTCTCTCGCGCGGAGCCGCTTCGGTCCGCATTGCGACGGCCCTGCGCAAACCGGCAGCCGCGAAGGTCGAGGTCGAGGTCGCCTACGTCGGTTTTGAGATCCCTAACGAGTTCGTCGTCGGCTACGGGCTCGACTATGCGGAGAAATACCGCAACCTTCCCTTCGTGGGCACGCTCGCTCCCCACGTCTACGAGAACTGAATCGGGAACCCATGGCGAAGACCAAGACGAAGAATCGAGTCAACTGGGCGTGGATCATCGCGCCACTCCTCGTCCTCATGATCGGCGGGTGGTTCCTCTGGCAGGCTTTCCAGCCCCGCGCAGTCGACACTTCCGAAGGACTCGAGATCCTCAAGAGCAACTCGATTGAAAGAGCCATCCTCAACGAGTCCACCCAGCAGGTCAACCTTTCGCTGACAGAGCCCTATACGCACGAGTCGACGGGGCTCGGCGACCGCACGGCGGAGCTCGGCAAGAACGTCTACTTCACCTACTCCTATTCGCAGACCGAGGACATCCTCACGGCGGTCGCAAATGCGAAGCCGACGAAGGGCTGGAACGCCTTGCGCCCGCAGGCCTCCTTCCTCTCCTCGATCGTGCAGATGCTCATTCCGCTGCTCCTCCTTTTCGGCCTTCTTCTCCTGTTCATGCGCTCCATGTCGGGAAATAAGATGCTCGGCGGTTTCGCCCAGTCGAAGGCAAAAGAGTTCAACCAGGAGCGCCCCGACATCACTTTCGCCGACGTGGCCGGTGAAGATGAAGCCGTTGAAGAACTCGAAGAGATCCGCGAGTTCCTCGCCGCCCCCGACAAATTCCATAAAGTCGGTGCGAGGATTCCGCGCGGAGTGCTCCTCTATGGGCCTCCCGGAACGGGCAAGACCCTCCTCGCGAAGGCGGTCGCCGGTGAGGCTCACGCCCCCTTCTTCTCAATCTCGGGCTCAGAGTTCATGGAACTGTATGTCGGCGTGGGCGCCTCACGCGTGCGTGATCTTTTCGAACGTGCGAAGAAAGCATCGCCGGCGATCATCTTCGTTGACGAGATCGACGCGGTCGGCCGTCACCGAGGCTCGGGCATCGGCGGAGGCAACGACGAGCGCGAGCAGACCCTCAACCAGCTTCTCGTTGAGATGGACGGCTTCGATGAGCGCGCGAACATCATCCTCATCGCCGCAACCAACCGCCCGGATATCCTCGACCCGGCTCTGCTGCGCCCCGGCCGTTTCGACCGCCAGATCGCCGTCGAAGCCCCTGACCTTAAGGGCCGTGAAGCGATCCTCAAGGTCCACGCCGCAGGCAAACCCATGACGAAAGAGGTTGACCTCTTCCAGATTGCGAAGCGCACCCCCGGTTTCACCGGCGCGGATCTTGCGAATGTCCTCAACGAGGCCGCGCTGCTCACGGCCCGTTCGAACGCGGACCTCATTGATGATCGCGCCATTGACGAGGCGATCGACCGCGTCATCGCCGGCCCGCAGAAACGTACCCGCGTGATGAACGATCATGACAAGGCCGTGACCGCCTACCATGAGGGCGGGCACGCCCTGTGCGCCGCCGCCTTGAGGTACACGGACCCAGTGACGAAGGTGACGATCCTCCCGCGCGGACGCGCCCTCGGTTACACGATGGTCATGCCGACTGAGGACCGCTACAACAAGACCCGCAATCAGCTCCTCGACGACCTCGTCTACGCGATGGGGGGCCGAGTCGCTGAGGAGATCGTCTTCCGCGACCCTTCGACGGGCCCGGCGAACGACATTCAGCAGGCAACGAAGACCGCACGTGCGATGGTCACCGACTACGGCATGTCCTCGCGCGTCGGCCTCGTCAAACTCGGAACGACCGACACTGAGGCTTTCGGACACGGCGGCGCAGGTGAATCGCGTGTCTTCTCCGATGAGATGGCCGGGATCATTGACGACGAGGTGCGTCTCCTCCTCGACGCGGCCATGCGGGAAGCCTGGGAGATCCTGACGAAGAACCGCGATGTGCTCGACACCCTCGCCGCCCGTCTCCTCGAGGAGGAGACCCTCGATGAGGCTCAGCTCGCGAAGATCTTCGAGGCCGTCCGGAAGCAGGATGAGCGCCCCGTCTGGAACTACGGCGCGGATGCGGCGATCCCCGGAGCCCGCCTCGGTGAACCGGTCGGCATTCCTACGGCAGAAACGCAGGCGGACAGCGCGCCCCTTGACACCGATGAGGGTGCGGAGAAAGTCGAGGACATCTGATGGGCTACGACGAAGCGCGAGCCGAAGCGGCCACGCGTGAACTCATCGCCGCCATCGGTGAAGACCCCGATCGTGAGGGGCTTCGCGATACGCCCACCCGTGTTGCCAAGGCCTGGAAGGAGATCCTCAACGGCCTTAACGAGGATCCGCGCGACTATTTGCGCACCCAGTTCGAGGCAGGGACCGATGAGCTCGTCCTCGTGCGAGACATCGTGTTCCACTCCGTGTGCGAGCATCATCTTCTGCCCTTCTACGGGCGCGCCCACGTCGGATACATTCCGCGCGGCGGCAGGGTCACGGGCTTGTCGAAGCTTGCCCGGGTTGTCGAGGGGTATTCTCGCCGTCCCCAGGTGCAAGAACGTCTCACCGCTCAGATCGCTGACGCCATTGACGAGGTCCTCCACCCTCAGGGTGTCATCGTCGTCATTGAGGCCGAGCACATGTGCATGTCGATGCGCGGCGTCTCCAAGCCCGGTTCCTCCACCGTCACCTCTGCTTTGCGGGGGATCATGAATGACGGCGCGACCCGCGCTGAGATGATGTCCCTGGTGTTGGGTGGCCGACGCTGAGGATGCGTATTCGAACTCCAAAACTGCCAGGCGATTGGTCCCTTCCTACGGATCGGACCCTCATCATGGGGATCCTCAACGTCACCCCCGATTCCTTTTCCGACGGGGGACGCTGGTCGAGTAGCGACACGGCGATCGAACGCGCTGTGCAGATGATCGACGAGGGCGCCGACCTTATTGACATTGGCGGAGAATCGACGCGACCGAACTCGACGCGAGTTTCAGAAGAAGAAGAGTGGTCGAGGATCAGCACGGTACTCTGTGCCCTCGCCGATCAGGGCGTTGTGTGCTCGGTCGATACCCTGCACGCCGCGACCGCTCTGAGGGCCGCCGACGCGGGGGCAGCGATCATCAACGACGTTTCGGGCGGGCGTTGGGATCCGCAGATGAACGCTGTGCTTGCGAAAACCGGTCTCGCTTATGTTGTTCAACACTACCGGGCCCTGCCCGGGATGCCGGGTGAGTCCTTCGACTACGGCGAAGATCTCATGGGGACGCTGAAAGAACGGATCAACGCACAGGTGAGGGACGCCCTCGACGCGGGAGTTGCCCCGGAGGCGATCATCATCGACCCCGGACTCGGCTTCTCCCTCACGAACGAACAATGCCACACGGTGCTTGATGGTCTCGGCATTCTTTCCTCCCTCGGTTACCCTGTCCTCATCGGTGCGTCACGGAAACGTTTCATTGCGGCAATGGGCGGTGACCGCGACGAACAGACCTCTATAATCACTCGCCGTTGCGCGCGCGAGGGGATATGGGCTGTGAGGGTCCATGAAATACGGGGAAACGCTCGCGCGGCGCGTGAGGGAAATGAGGTGGGAAGATGAGCCGGCCACTCGACGTCATCACGCTGCGCGGACTCGCAGCCGAGGCGATCCACGGCGTCCTGCCCGATGAGCACCTGGCCGCTCAGCCTTTCGTTGTCGACCTGAGAATGTGGCTCGACGCCTCTGAGGCCGCCCGTTTGGACGAGATCGAAGAGACGGTCTCCTATGCTCAGATCGCTGAAGAGATCGCCGCGATCCTCACAGGACCTTCGGTGCGGCTTCTTGAGACTCTCGGCCAGAGGATCGCTGATGCAGTCCTCGCCCATGAGCGGATTCTCGGCGTTGAAGTCACTGTTCACAAGCCCCAAGCCCCGATCGCTCAGACCTTTTCTGACGTGTCCGTGACGGTGCGTCGTGGACAGATCGACGCGGCTCCGGCACTGTCTTCGCAGGACGCGACTTTCTCAATCGACACTCCGGCCTCGTCCACAACACCACTGCCATCCTCTCCGGTGCTCTCCACCCAGCCCCCGGCCTTGCCTCCTTCCTCACCTGCCAGGGGAGCCCTCAGTGAGCCTCGCGAGGAGGCTTGGGACACGATTGAGAAATCGGATGAGCCCGCGCACGTCGTCCTCGCCCTCGGGGGAAATATTGGGGATGCGCCGACCCGTTTGGCAGCAGCCGTTGAAGCTCTCGTCGATTCGCCCGAGGTCGATGTCCTTGATGTCTCGCCCCTGCTGCGCACCTGCCCGGTGCTCGCCGAGGGACAAGAACCTCAAGCGGACTACTGGAACGCAGTCGTCCTCATGGAAACTCGCCTCGACCCCTATGAGGTTTTGGAACTCGCGCGCGAACTCGAAGCAGAGGCTGGTCGAGTGCGCTCCGAGCATTGGGGTCCGCGCACCCTCGATGTTGATGTCATCGACTACGAGGGGTGCACCCTCGCTGAGGGGGACTTGATTCTTCCGCATCCGCGTGCGGCGACGAGGGCTTTCGTTTTGGCGCCCTGGCTCATGGTGGATGAGGACGCCCACCTGGGAGATGACAGTGTCGCCGAGCTTTTGCGCTGCGCCCCTGATACGGATGGAATTATCGACGCGGTTGACGAGTGGCTTCTTGAACCGGGTTCCGTCGTCGCCGAGTCGGATGCTCTCCTTGAGACTGCGCACAATGAAACGTCTGATGAGACTCATTTTGCAGAGCCTCAAGGCGGGTTGAGGGCCTCGGCTTCCTCTACTGTGTCCTCTTCGCGTCTTTCAACGACCACCCGCCTGGACTTCATGCCCGCAGAGCTGCGAGAAGGTCTTGCTCCTTCAGGTGAAGGCGATGACCTCGTGTGGCGTCGCCTGTGGGAACGCTGGTCCCAACCGATGACTGAGGATGCTCTCGCAGCTGTTGATCCTCGTCGCAAGACTCTTCTTCGCCCTGCTCCTATGGCAAACGGGGAGGCGGAGCCTGCCACGGGGTCCGCCGCGTTGGAGAAGGACACGCGGGTCGAGAACACCACGACGCAGCCGGGGAATCAAAGGGCAGGTGACGCTTTCGAAGCGCAGGCTCCCGCACCGACTCGGGCCGCCCAGGCTCCTGCACTGACTCGGGCCGCCCAGGCGCCTGCATCGACCCGGGCCTCCCAGGCATCTGCGCCGACTCGAGCCCCCCAGGCTCCTGCACCAACTCGAGCCACTCACAGGCACGATCGTGCCTCTTCTTGGGATGAAGCGAAGACCCGCACGGCTCAAAAGTTGCCAGCGTCTCGCGTCGAGGCCACAGCGGCAGGTGGAGACAGGGAGGCGATTTCAGAAGGGAAACAGCCTCGCCTGCGCTGGCTTCCCCTCGCTGCTGCCTCTGAAACGAGGAAGAATCGCCAAGCGAAGCCCACTGAGACTCAGCGCCCCTCCGAACGCGCCTCTACACGTGAAGAGGAAGGGGCTACTGTGCAAGAAGAGCACAGGGATTTGCCGAGCTGGGACTTTGCGCGCGGGGACGTGCGGATTGTCGATGAACCCACTCCCCGGACTCTTCATGTGGAAGCTGAGGCCAGTGCAGCTCCCGAATCCACGGTTCGTCGTTCCATCATGGACCCTGAACTCCACTCTCAATCGCTTCGCGCAGACGTGGCCGACACAGAAAACACGAAGACGGGCTTGTTGCGCAAGATCGTTGTTCGTCCTTCGACGACCGGGCAGATCCCGATCTTCAAGGATCGGGACCACAGATGATGCCCTTATCGAAGGCCTGGCTCCTCCTCATGGGAGCGCTCAGCGCCCTCGTGTCTGGAGCTATTGGCCTCATGATCGTCGCCTCAGGAGGCTCCCCGATCCTCGTCACCCCGATGCTTGCACTCCTTCAGGGGCTTCTCGCCGTATTCCTCTTATGGGCAGGGGTGCATGTCAAACGTTTCATCGCTCATAAGAGCACGTGGGTGAACTCTTTGAATGCCATGAGGATCGCCCTAGGCGCGCGGGCATCAGCGATTGTCGCGTCCCTGCTTGTCGGTGCTCTGCTCGGCATCCTCGTCGCGACTCTCAGCCGGATCGGCGCACCTGAGATGATGCGCAACGCCCTCGCCTGTGCCTTCGGAATTGCCACCGGACTGCTGTGGTGCGTGATCGCCGTCGTCGTGGAGCGTTGGTGCATTATTGACGAGGACGATCACGAAGACGGAGTCGAAACACAACGACCGACGGTGAGCCCAGCATGAAGGATTCACAGTCGAAGGGGCCGCGAAAGCGTGGGAAAACACCATCGCTGTCGCGGGGGAATGCTCGAAAGTCACCAGGCGGCGTGAGCCAGAAGCGGGGGAAGACTCCTCGCACGACGAACCCGGGCAAGGGCACATCGCGTCCTTCATCTTCTCGAGGGGCTTCTCAGAAAGCTTCGGGTCAGAAAGCTTCGCGCCGGGGGATGAGGCGTTTAGGTGGCGGTCGTGCACCGAAGAGACGCAAGCAGAACCTGTGGCCGCGGCGCATCATTACGGGACTTGGTCTGATCCTCATTCTCGCGCTGGTCGTGTGGGCTGTGCTTTTCATCATCGGCTTCATGACCACTCAACCCAAGGTCGATGAATCACAGTCGGCCTTGGCGAAGACAGGGGAGTTCATTCAGTCTGGAACAGAAAGGATTGAGCTTCGCAATAGTGATGAGGTGACGAAAGACGGTGTCGTCACCCGCGAAGAGGGAGTGATGATCCCCGGGTGCATTGCGAAGGATTTGAGTTTTTCCGCGACCGCCACGCAAACGAGGGTCGGTTCAGGAGAGAACCTCGCACTCACGATGGTGAACATTGGGCGCACCGCCTGCTTCACTTCGCTTGGACGAGTGGATCTGGCGATCCGCTCCGGCGATCAACTCATCTACGATTCAGCGCGCTGCGCGTCTCGTGACGAGGAAGCGACGCCCTTGCTCCTGAGTCCCGGAGATCCCTGGTCGTCTTCATTGGCGTGGGATGGGCGCGTCTACGTGCAGGGCTGTTCAACGCCCGAGGACGGGGCGCCCCTTGCAAGCGAGGGGACGTACCGGGCCCAGTTGAGTTTCGCCGGCGTGCCTGTGACGAGTGAGTTGGTGTTCACCGTCATCGAGGCAGCGGGCTGATATACCCTCGCCGTTCTGCTCTTTACGGGGCTCCTTACAGGCAGAGATCTCGCGCAGCGTCGGTGTTTTATGCAGAACCTTTGGCGGGAGTCCCGAATAGCTCTTTATCGGCGCATCTCGGCGCACAACACCTGCGCCTGCTTGGCGGTCGGGTCTTCTAGAGTGTCCGTGCATACCCCCTGGGCGGATGCCTGAGCTTTCCTGCCGGGAGAGTCTTTCGGAGTGCGCGCGTTGCCCACTGCGTGAGTGCTCCAGTGCGCCTGTCGGGCAAGTCTTTCCTCAGTGCCTGTGTGTCCCCTCGGCGGGTGCCTGAGCACCCCTACTGGGTGAATCTCGCGCGTGCGCGGGCGAATCTCCCGAGCCGTCCCCTCACCAGCCGACGAGGCCGTTCGCCGCCATCTGAGCCTGATGCTCGAGGTTCTCGTGGATGAGTTTCGCCCGGTAGGGGCCGATCCCTTCGATGCTTTGCAGATCCTCGACGGTCGCGGCTCGCAATTCCGCGTAGCTCCCCCAATGCGAGGAAACATCCTTGATGATGCTCCACGGCAGGTGCGGGACAAGGGAGAGGGCGCGGATTCCACGAGGCTGGATCTCTCGATCCAGGTCGGCGACCTCGAAGACCCCCAAACCGAGGACATTCGCGATCGCCGTGAGATCGACGAGCTTATCGCCGGGCAGCTCTGAAAGATGCTGTTCAACAGTGGCAATGGAGGACTGGTCACGCACGTAGTCGCGCATGACGAGGGCCCGTTCGGATGCAGAACCGCGGATCAGATCATCGACCTGAAGGGCGAGGAGACGCCCCTCGGAGCCGAGTTCTTCAAGGTAGCTGTTGATCTCGGAGATGATCCTTCGGATCATTTCCATGCGTTGCAACACAGTCGTGACATCACGGACCGTCGCAGAATCACGGATTTCAAGGACAGTGAGGGTCTGGAGGACCTCGTCGAGGCGCTGAGAATAACGGTCGAGAGTATCGACAGCAAGGTTGGCGCGCGCGAGGAGAGCCTCGGGTTCTTCCACGAGACGGTGATATTCGCCGACGTAGATGGAGATCATCCGCATCGACGCGGACAAGGACAGGATCGGAAGGTGCGTCTGACGGGCTGTCCGCTGGGCCGTGCGATGACGCATGCCGGATTCATTAGTGGGGATCGAAGGATCAGGGAGGAGCTGGACATTCGCCTTGCGGATGCGCCACTTGTCAATATCGAGGACGACGGCGCCGTCCATCTTGCACAGTTCACGAAGACGAGAGGCCGTGAAAGCGACATCAAGATCGAAACCGCCTGAGCACAAAGCCTCAATCTCGGGCGTGTAGCCCAGGACAATGAGAGCGCCGGTGTGTGAACGCTGAATCCTTTCGAGCCCTTCACGCAAAGCAGTGCCGGGAGCGACGGCCGCAAGGGCCTCCCTCAAAGTGACGGCGTCAGCATTCATGCCACCCTCCTAGGCGACTCAACCTTGATTCGAGTCTAGGGCAGAGCCACGCGGATCGCGGTCGACAGCTCGGAGACGGTGAACACGTTCATGCCTTCGATGCGGGGAAGATCCTGCGAACCCTGCGCAGGCACGATCGCGGTTTCAAAACCCAGACGAGCCGCCTCCTGTAGACGCCGTCTCAGCCCCGTGCAGGCCCGCAGTTCCCCGGTCAGCCCGATCTCTCCCATGGCGATCAAGGAGGAGCGGGGAGCTGAGCCTTTGAAAGCGGAGGCGATGGAGATCGCGATCGCCAGGTCAACCGCAGGCTCCTGGGTCCTCGCACCCCCCACTGTTGACACGTACACATCCAAAGATGAGGAGTCGAGGTCGAGCCTGGCTTGAAGTACCGCGAGGATCATTGCGACCCTGGAATGGTCGACTCCTGAAGTGGTGCGACGCGGCGAGCCCCCGGCGCTGGGGGCAACGAGGGCCTGGACTTCGGTCGGCATGGGGCGCCGCCCCTCGAGGGAAACCGTCGCGCAGGAACCAGGAACGTCCCGCGAGGCCTGCGAGAGGAAAAGTCCGGAGGGGTCTGAGAGCTCACGAATCCCCGAATCGGTGAGTTCGAAGCACCCGACCTCGTCGGTGGGGCCATAACGGTTCTTCACCGCGCGCAGCAGGCGTAAACGGGCGTGGCGCTCGCCCTCGAAATGACAGACCACATCAACGAGGTGTTCGAGGACGCGAGGTCCGGCGATGCCCCCGTCCTTCGTCACATGACCGACGAGAAGGATCGGCATATTGCGTTCCTTCGCCGTGCGGATCAGGGCAGCTGCGACCGCACGGACCTGGGCGACACCTCCCGCGCCACCATCGACCTGCGGGGACTGGATTGTCTGCACGGAGTCGACGAGCAGGAGCGAGGGCTTGACAGCCTCCACATGCCCGAGGATCGAGGACAGGTCGTTGTCGTCGGCGAGGAGGAGGCCTTCGTCGATTGCACCAATGCGTTCTGCACGGGACTTCACCTGGGAAGAGGACTCTTCTCCCGTCACATACAGGACTGGGCCGAGGCGAGTCGAGGTGCGGGCGACTCGGGCCGCAACATCAAGGAGGAGAGTCGATTTGCCGACGCCGGGTTCTCCGGCGAGGAGGATGACCGCCCCCGGGACGATACCGCCACCGAGGACCCGGTCGAGTTCACCCACACCGGTGGGGCGCTGCTTCGAGATTCCCGCGTCCACCTGGCCGATCGGACGGGCCGACTTGCGCGGGGGAGTGGGGGCGGTGCCACCGGCGAGCACTCCTGCGGGCACGGCCTCTTCCAGGGTGCCCCAAGCGGAGCATTCTCGGCATTGGCCGAGCCATTTCGCGCTGGTCCACCCGCATTCCGTACAGCGGTAACTCGTCTTCGTCTTCGCCATGTCTTAACCGTATCGACAGCCCTGGGCATTTGCGGACGGGCTTGAGGCAGGCGGGGAGGGGCGAGGGCGAAAGGGGGAGCGAGGGGCTGTCACACTGCCCTGCACCGGGCTGTTTGACGGGGCCTTCGCTTGCGTTCAGGGGCCGATCCGCGCTGAACTCCCTCGGTTCAGGGGCGGTTCGCGAAGTATTCGAGAAGACGAGCATCCCCGGAGACAATGATGATGTCTTCAGGATTGATGCGGGTCTGGGCCTTCGCATACTCGAAAGGCTGACCCGGACGCAGGATCCCGAGCATGTTCACCCCGTAACGGCCCCGCAAATCCAAGTCTTCGAGAGTGAAACCGTGGACTTCCCTCGGGGGGCGCAGCTTCATGATGGCGAAGCCGCCCTTTTCCATTTCAATATAGTCGATCATCCTTCCGCCCACGAGGTGCGCCGTGCGCTGGCCCGCGTCGAACTCCGGGTAGATGACATGATGGGCGCCAATTCGACGCAGAATCCGACCGTGCTCGCGCGAGATCGCCTTCGTCCAGATGGAGGGCATCCCAAGGTCCACGAGGTTCGCGGTGATGAGGACCGAGGACTCCAAGGAAGAACCTGCGCCGACGACTGCGGCCCTAAACTCTCGGGCGCCAAGCTGTTCGAGGGCGTCCATGGAGGTCGCGTCGGCCTCGACAAGGGGGAAGCGCCCGGCGAAAGCGCGAACCCGAGCCGGGTCCCTCTCAACGGCGAGGATTTCGTAGCCGAGCTTGTCAAGGGTGACCGCCACTGCGGAGCCGAAACGCCCGAGCCCGATGACGAGCGTCCCAGACGTCAGATCCTTGCTTTCCTCGTGTGCCATGACCGCCATTATGCCCGTTCACGGCTCTCTGCGTGCTCAGCCGATGATCGGACGCTCTTCTGGCATGCGGATGACGCGGGAACGCTCCCGCAGTGCCAGAGCGGCTGCGACCGTCATGGAGCCGGTGCGCCCGGCGAACATGAGAGCGATGAGGACGTATTTCGCCAGCGGCGGCAAAGTCGCGCTGATCCCCGTTGACAAACCAACGGTTGCGAAAGCGGAGATCGTTTCGAAGAGGACCGCGTCGAGGGAGTAGTTCGTCAAGGTGAGCAGCAAGACGACGGAGACGGCAACCATCGCCATTCCGAGGAGGGACACTGCGACCGCGAGGCGGACAACGGAAGGGGGAATGCGCCGCCCGAAGGTTTCAATGTCCTGATCGCCCCGGGCTTCGGCGATGACCGCGAGGACGAGGACCGCGAAGGTCGTGACTTTCACACCTCCTGCAGTCGAGGCTGAACCGCCGCCGATCATCATGAGGATGTCTTGCACGAAGTGGGTCTGGGGGCGCATCAATCCGACATCGAGAGCCGATAGGCCCGAAGAACGCGAGTTCACGCCGGCGAGGAGCGCATTGAGGATCCTCGAGGGGGTGTCGAGGGCGCCGAGGGTTCGTCCACTCGGTCAGGGGGAGCATGACGGAGCCGATGAGCGCGAGGATGAGGTACACGGAGAGGGTGAGCTTCGTGTGGAGTGCCCATTTTCTTGGTGTTCGCCAGTGGGCGTTGAGGTCTTGAATGACGGGGAAGCCGATTGCTCCGATGAAAGTGCCCAGGGTGATGGGGATCAGCATCCACCCGTCTGTCACATGCGGAGAGAGCCCTTCGACCATGATGACGAAGCCCGCGTTGTTGAATACGGAGATCGCCATGAAAACGGCCTGCCAGGCGGCGGAGAGGGGAGCATGTCCCAGGGTGAGGAACCTGGGGAAGAAAAGGATTGCGAGAAGAGCTTCGGCGCTCAAGGACGCGGTGAAGACCGCTTTGAGTAGGCCCGTGATTTGGCCGAGGCCATCGGATTTCGTCTCTTGGGCGGCGAGCATGCGCTGGGTGAGTCCCAGGTGGCGAGAAACCGCGAAACCGAGGATCGAGGCGAGGGTCATGACCCCCAGGCCACCGATCATGATGCCCAGGGCGATGACGGCTTGGCCGAAGATGGTCCATGAGCTCGCCGTGTCGATTGTCGTCAAACCCGTGACGCACACTGCGGACACTGCGGTGAAGAGAACATCAACGAAGGCGATGGGCCGTTCGGGAACGGTGGCGAAGGGCAGGGAGAGCAAAGCGGTGATCGTCGCGATGATTAAAGCGAAAACACCGAGGGCGAGGCGCGCTGGAGCGTAGCGGGCTTCGCGGGTGAACCAGCTCTTGAAGGAGTCGATTTTTCCTTCCTTCGGCCCGATAGGCCCGTCAACAGGGCGAACGAAGGGCGAAGGCGTGGTGCCGAAATCCTCCACGGTGACGGGGGTAAGCGCGGAGCCCCGTGATTTCAGATTCCCCGTACCAAGGGGAGAAACGATGGGGGAGGAGGAGCGTCTTTTGCGAGGTGCCATGCCCCGTCCTTCCTCGCCCCTTGGGGCGCGTGTCGCACTTCGAGTTGCCCGATGGGCTCCTCGTCTTCAAAGACCGAGAAGATTTCCTTGTGGAACTTGCTAAGGCTCGGCCCTCAGGCACTAGTATGTCCCCTGAGGCGGCCTAAGCAACGGATGGTCGATTCCGAGCGCCTCGCCAACGAGGTTTTCAGGAGTCTTCATGGTGCACCAGCCCGCCCCCCGTTTCATGACGGTTTCCGAAGTGGCGGATCTTATGCGCGTGTCCAAGATGACCGTCTACCGCCTCATTCACTCCGGCGAGATGCCCGCGATCAGGGTCGGGAAGAGCTTCCGCGTCCCCGAAGCGGCCGTCGGTCAACTCATCAACTCCGGTCTTGCCGATCACAGTGATGATCGGGCTGCGGGAATCAGCGGCTGAAGCGGGTAGGATATCCCCGCTGCGGTCCAGACGACCGCGATCACTCGAGCGGTAGTGACCTCTGCCGCGCAAACCGAACACGAGGGAGGAACCCCATGGGCTCCGTCATCAAGAAGCGCCGCAAGCGCATGGCGAAGAAGAAGCACCGTAAGCTGCTCCGCAAGACGCGTCACCAGCGTCGTAACAAGAAGTGAGCTTCAGGGCCCGACCTCATGAGGTCGGGCCCAGCTTTTATGCGCCTTCGCCCTCGTGCACGCAGGTGGCGCTCCAGTGCCTCATCAGCCCGCCGCCGAGCGGAGCGCCCTCGTGTGTGCAGGAGAGTCGAGTGGAGCTCAAAGGGGCCCTTTCACCCTTGAGGGGAGCGGGCGTGAGAGAATCGCCTCATGACTTCGACGAAGATTCACGTCATGCGCCACGGCGAGGTGGATAACCCCAAGGGCATCCTGTACGGGCGCCTGCCCGGCTACGGGCTCACGCCCCTCGGCCATGAGATGGCGCAAAGAGGCGCGGACTTTCTTCGCGACCAGGGAGCGGACATCACCGCAGTCATCTCCTCCCCTCTGCTGCGCGCACAGCTCACCGCCGCCCCGACTGCCTCCGCCTACGATCTGCCGATCAGTTCCGATCCGCGTCTGATCGAAGCGGGCAATAATTTTGAGGGCCTGCCGGTGAACGCCGATCGTTCCCTCCTTCTACGTCCCTCTGCCTGGAAGAACTACCTCAGGCCCTTGGAGCCCAGCTGGGGCGAGCCCTACATCGACATCGCTAAACGCATGCGAGCGGCCGTCTCTGGCGCTCTCAAAGTCTCGAAGGGGCATGAGGCGCTCATTGTCTCGCATCAAAGTCCCATTACGATCCTCACGCGCTTCGCCCGCAAACAGCCTCTGGCTCACGCGCCCTGGTCGCGTCATTGCTCTTTGGCGTCGATCACGAGCTTCGAGTTCGAAGACGCGACGCTCATCGGGATCTCCTATGCGGAGCCGAGCGCCGATTTGCTTGAACTGGCGCAGGACATGACTCCCGGCGATTCTGCGGCCGCGCTCAAACGCTGAGGCCTTGGGCGCAGGGCCGAAGAGCCCAGCGCCTCGGGAAAGCCGATCAGAGGGAAAACGACTCGGCGGGAAAGCCGATCATTCGGCGTGAGACTCCCCTTCTGGCGAATCAGCGGAGGCATCACCTTGATCCGAAGCGGAGTCGTCTTTGAGGCGGCGTCGCCGCTCTTCTTCGGCTTTCTTGCGCTCGCGCTGGATATCGCGTTCCAAACGGAAAAGGAACTCCGGATCATCATCGGGCGCAGAAGGCCTGGCGGCGGGGCCTTGAGGGCTGTGAGGACGCTGCGAGTTCGGGAACGCAAAGCCTGGGAGCGGAGCCTGTCCGGCCTCGGCGCGGGCCACGGCTTTCACGATGATCCACGCGAGTGAGCCGAGCGAGAAGGAGGGAATCGTAATGATGATGAGGATCAGCCACATCGCTTTCGGGATCCGAGCGGGGATCTGATCCTCGGGAGTCTTTACGCAATCGGCCAACGCGTACACGGTGATCGCGATCCACAAGACGATGGCGGCAATCCTCAGCATCCATTGATCCTATCGTCGAGCCAGGAAGTATGCGACGCGGAAGACAAAGCTTCAGAAGCTGAGAAGAAGGTCTCGAGAGGACGCTGAATCGCGAGCACGCAAGAAACTCCTGAAGAGCACAGAAGAGAAACCTCTGAAGAGCCGAGAGGAGCTCTTCTCCGATGACAATCAGGCGAGAACCAAGAAGACGCTGATCTCCACTGCCCAGGCGAGGGTGAACAGGCCCGTCCTCTTAATCGCGGGAATCAAGGCACTCCCACGCCTTCCACTCGCAAGCACCCAGACGGCAGGCGCTGCGCCCACACTTGTGACAACGAGGGCGAGCAGAACGACAGAGACGGGAAAACCCAGGAAGGAGACGACACCACCGAGAACGCCGATCGCGAGGGCGAAGCAGCCCACGTAGACGCCGCGAGAAGGCATATCGCCCAGACGAACCGCCAGGGTTTTCTTACCCGACTCCCTATCAGATGGAATATCTCGAATGTTGTTCGCCATGAGGAGGGCCACCGAGAGCAGCCCCAGTGCGCTCGCCAGAGCCCACAGCCACCCCGGAGCCTGCGGGATCTGCGTCCACGTCGTCCCCACGCAGGCCATGAGGCCGAAGAACACGAAGACGAAGAGCTCGGACAAACCGATTCCCATATACCCGTAGGGGGTGCGGCCACCCGTATAGAACCAGGCGGCGACCACTGCGGCGATCCCTGGGAGGATGAGGAGCCACGCGCCTGATAGGGCGAGAAGGATCAGACCTGCGACTCCTGCGACCCCGAAGCAGGACAGGGCCGCGATGAGGACATTCTTCGGCTCCGTCAAACGCCCACCCGTCAGTCTGGCAGGCCCCTGTCGATTCTCGTCGGTCCCTCGAATCCCATCGGAGTAGTCGTTCGAGTAGTTCACTCCGATCTGCAGTGCGAGCGCGACGAGGAAAGCGAGGCCCGCTCTCAGGGGGGCGAATGCACCCAGGTGGATGGCGGCTGCCGTACCGACGAGGACGGGAGCGGCCGCAGCGGGAAGGGTCCGGGGCCGGGCGCCCTCGATCCACTCGCTCAACGAAGCCACGTGAAGCTCTCCTTCCGGCGTCTTAACGCCACCATTCGCGCTCAGGCGAGCTCGTCGTCGAAGCGAGTTCGAGCCCCTTCATCCGGTCGATCTTCATTCCTTCGAGATAGGGGAGGGCGTCGACTGCGACCACCCTGCGCGGAGCGGCGGTGCGGCCAATGATTCCACCTACATGATCGCGAACCTTGCGTCCAAGGGCGGCCATCTGCTTGGCATCAGTGGGCATAGAGCGGGGAACGACGAGGGCGGTGACGGCCTCGCCCCACTTCTCATCGGGAGTTGAGGTCACCCACACATCGACAACATCTTCGCAGGTCAGAGCAGCATCGAGGACCTGTTGGGGAGCGACGTTGAGGCCGCCGGTGACGATGATGTCATCAGCGCGCCCATCAACGCGGACCTGCCCGCCTGCGGTGATGAGCCCCAGATCACCGGTCAGGAGCCAGGTGTGCCCGCCCTCTTCGAAGAAAGGATCGGCGGTGCCATCCAGGTAGCGGGTCATCACTGTTGGGCCACCAATGGCGATACGCGGTTGGCCGTCCTTGTCGAGAATACGGACCTCGACACCCTCGAGGGGGATGCCGTCGTAGACGCAGCCCCCGCAGGTTTCCGTCATCCCGTAGGTCTCCCGGACCTTCAAGCCCAGTTCCCTGGCGCGTTCGATCAGGCCCGGACGGGAGGCAGAACCTCCGACGAGAATCGCCGAAAGGCGGCGCATGGCGTGAAGAACCTCATCATCCGCATCGAGGCACTCGGCCAATTGGGTGGGCACCAGCGACAAATAGCCCGGCACATCCGGGTTTTGGGTCGCTCCGGCGATGGCGGGCAGGAGCGCTCGCGGATCGAAAGACGTCTCAACATCAACGATGAAGGGGTTCGTCCCGGCGAGAGCGGAACGCAACATGACAAGAGCCCCTGCAATGTGGTGAGCGGGAAGCGCGAGAATCCAATTCCCCGGGCCAGAAAGCGCGGCATCGGTCGCTTGGATGGAAGCGACGATCGCTTCGACGGATAAGCCGACGAGACGGGGATCCCCAGATGTTGAGCCCGAGGTGCGGATCACCAGGTCAATGCCCTCGAAGAAGTCCGGGTCCTCGAGTTTGTCGGCGAGCTGCGGATACTGATCGGCGGGAAAGGCCTCTGTGGGGGATTGGGAGGCACCCCGAAGAGTCGATGGGGTGACCTCTGCGGGGTCGCGAAGGACCACGACTGTGTGCGGGGCAGGGTGCTCCGGGTCCGCCTGGCGCTCCTCGTACAATTCAATGAGCTTATGCAAAGAGGCGTTCGATGGCGCCGATGTTCGTTCCTCCGGGGACGACGAGGACGCGTGGCTCGGGCATCGTGACTCCTTGTACGACTCGTGAGACTGCTGAAAAGAGATTTGTCTGTCAACAATATGCCGCTCTCGCCTCAAAAACTTGAGGAAGGCGGAAAAGCGCGAATCTGTGGCCGATTCCCCAAGGAGAGAACACAGGAGAAACCGTTTCTTTCATACCCGCAGCGCGACGGGGCGCGCCCCGAGCAGCTCTGGTCTGCGCGTGCAGAAGCGGGCCTGAAGGGGCCCGCGTTCGTGCAGAGGGAGGGCGCTTCCCCGGAGGGCGAGGACTCCCCCGGGAGGGTGGTAGTAAGGACGAGGGCGCGCAGCGCTTGCCCGACGGTCGGGGCTCCCCCGCGAGTGGCGCTCGCCGAGAAGGAACTCGCTCAGAAGTAGTAGGGGTGAGCACTCCAATCCGGTTCTCGATGCTCGAGGAAGGCATCGCGCCCCTCCTGAGCCTCCGAAGTCATATAGGCCATACGAGTCGCCTCGCCTGCGAACACCTGCTGACCCGCCATGCCATCATCAGCGAGATTGAAGGCAAACTTCAAAAGGCGGATCGCCTGCGGCGATTTCCTCGCGATCGTCTTGGCCCACTCGAGGGCCGTGTCCTCCAACTGCGCATGCGGGACGGAGGCGTTGACCACGCCCCAACGCTCAGCCGTATCGGCATCATAGCGACCCGCGAGGAAGAAGATCTCACGAGCCCTTTTATCCCCGACCTGGCGGGCGAGCAGAGCCGAGCCGTAGCCCGCGTCGAAACTGCCGACATTCGCGTCGGTCTGCATGAAGGCCGCATGCTCTTTCGAAGCGATCGACAAATCACACACGACATTCAAAGAATGACCTCCGCCTGCCGCCCACCCGGGGATCACGGCGATCACGACCTTCGGCATGGTGCGGATGAGGCGCTGCACCTCGAGAATATGCAAACGCCCGGCCCGTGCCGGATCCACCTGCTCGCGCCGGGTTTGAAGGTCCGCGTCGGCGTTGGCGCCCTCGACCTCGTAACGGTAGCCGTCATTGCCGCGCACCCGCTGGTCGCCGCCCGAGCAGAAGGAATAGCCTCCGTCCTTCGCGCTGGGACCATTGCCCGTGAGGATCACCGCCGCAACATCACTCGTCATTCGCGCATGATCGAGGCATCGGTACAGCTCATCGACGGTTCCAGGCCGGAAAGCATTGCGGATGTCGGGCCGGTCGAAGGCGATGCGCACAACGGGCAGATCCTCCCCATGGGGGCGCCCGTCGATCTCGCGGCCGCGAGAAATCCCCCGGTGATAGGTGAGGTCGTGAAGGTCGAAGCCGACGACTTCACGCCAGCGATCCGGGTCGAAGGTGTCGGAAACGAAGGGGAGTGCACTCATGGGTTCAGGGTAGGCGATCCGCCTGAGCTCTTCTTGCCCTCGCCCGCTACTCTTCGTCCATGACCTCCCTCCTCGTGCCGATTCTTGCAGCCTCGCCGCGCGCCACCGCTTTCGCCCTCGATTGCGCTCACGCCCGAGCCCGAGGACGTGCCTGGATCGCTGATTTCGACGCCGATCCGAAGAGCGCTGTGGAAGAGGTCGGGCTGCTCGTCCTCGCCCTCGCCCACGGGGCTCAGGGGGCTGTAGCGCGCGGGCGCGTGCTCGGAAACGCTTCTGATCTTTTCACTGATGCTCCAGCGCAAGACAGGGGTTTCGGCATCGAGACAATAGGGCGCGAAGGAGCTGGGAGGGAGAAGAGTGGCGTTGAAGCACTTGCCCCTGAGAGGGCTGGCCTTGAGGGAAGGGGCGTTGAGGGAACGAGGCGCGATGTGCAGAGCACGTCCCGGATCCTGTGTGTGTCGACCACGCCCACAGCCTCGTTCGCGGTCCAACGCTGGCACGCGAGCTCTTGGGAAGCGGGCTACTCCCTCGGAATCCGCGAAGCCCAGGAGTTCAACGAAACACTTCAGGGCTTGAGGGAAACACTCCTGAGGGGACATGAGGTTCCCCGGGGAGCAGGGGATGAGGAAAGACAAGAGTGGACAAGAAACGGGGATCTGCCTCGGATTCTCATCGCCGACTCGAGTATCGAAGAGGAGGAGCTGTTCCCCCTTGTCGAGGAGGGCATGCAGGTGATCCTCGACTATTGCGAGGATGAGGGCGATGAGGGAGTCCTCGACTCGGGATTCCTCGTCGATCGGATCTCCCGAGCGGGCCGCCACACACAAGCGCTTACCGGAACGCCGGGCCCGCTTTTCAGCGGTGTCGCCCCCACCCTGAAAAGAGCGATGGACCGCCTCCTCGACCCTCCTCCCGCTGCCAGAAGCCTGCAAGCCCGCGCATCCCTCCTCGTCGAGCAGGGCGAAGAGGAAGAAACAATCGCCCTCCACCCCGCAGGAGGGGCGGCAATCACCCGTGAGCCCTGCGGCACGGGAGCCCTATGGCGCATTGGAAGCGTCCTGGATTCAGCGACGAGACGCGGCCTGCTCAGCCTGGTTGGCGCCTACGCGAGAGTACAGCCGAGCAGGGCCGATCTGCCCGATGGGATTGAAGCGGCCCAAAGGGGCGGGATGCTGCTGCTCATCAACCATGCGGATCGTGCGCGCGAGATCTCCGGGGTGTTCGGAACTGATCGGGTGAGTGGGAGCCTGTGCACCGGGCATGTCGTCCTCGGACGTTCGGGCGCCATGGCCGTGGCGGCACTCTGAAACACAGGCAGGGGGCCTTGGCCGTTCGTGCCCGCTGAAGTCGAGGCAGACACCGGACCCCGCCCAGATGCAGACCTCACAAAAGAGGCGCCCAAAGCGGACGCTGGAGCATCGGCACAGGCCGAGCGTTTTCACGAGCAAGGAGAACCAGCCACCGCCTCGATGACGGCACACCCACTCGGGAATCGCTCGAAGCGCCCCAAGCCCGGTTTCACAGCCCGCGCGAGTCGCGTGTCGCTGCCTCGGGCACAATGGACGCATGAAGAATCACGGCGCAGCCCTCACTCGCATCCCCCTCGAAGGACTGTCCGCACCCGCTCGCCGCGTCCTCGGCGCCGTTGATGACCTCCTCGTCCACTCCCTGAAGATGAACGTCCGATTCCGACAACTGAACAGGCGAGACGGTCTTCTCCTGCACGGCCCCTTCGGCTGGGCCGAAGCATCCCCCTTCTGGGACTACGATCCCAAAGAATCTGCGAACTGGCTGGCCGCAGCGCTCGCCCATGCGAACGAAGAACGCCCCACGCCGCTTCGTGAGCGCGTTCCCGTCAACGCGACGATCCCCGTGATCACCCCCGAAGAGGCGTACAAGAAGATCCTCCACTCCGGGGGCTGTGCGACAGCAAAAGTGAAAGTCGCAGACCCAGGCACATCCCTCCATGAGGACATTGAGCGAGTCCGGGCCGTCGCCCTCGCCCTCAAGGAAACAGTCGGTGAAGCGGCTCGGGTGCGCGTCGACGCGAACGGCGCCTGGGACGTGGACACGGCGATCAGCGCGATCAACGCCCTCGAGGAAGCGGCCCGCGACGCCGGGGGACTCGAATATGTCGAGCAGCCCTGCTGGAGCGTGCCAGAACTCGCTCGGGTCCGATCCGCCGTGAAAACCCCCATTGCCGCCGATGAATCGATCCGGCGCGCCCCAGACCCCCTGGCCGTCGCCTGCGCCGGTGCCGCCGATGTCGCGATCATGAAAATCGCTCCCCCCGGCGGTATCCGCCGAGCCTTAAGAATCGGAGAGGAGAGCGGACTGACGCTCGTCATCTCCTCCGCCCTCGAATCCTCAATCGGCCTGGCAGCCGGAGTGCATGCCGCCGCCTGCCTGCCCGGTGAGCCCCTCGCCTGCGGTTTGGCGACCGGAGGATTCTTCACAGCAGACACTGTCGCCGAGCCTCTTCGCGTCGAGGATGGACACCTGCCTCTGCGTGAATTCGAACCCGATCTGAGCCTGCTCGAAGGGCCCGGAGTCGCCCCCGAACTGAGTGAACAATGGCTGCACCGACTCGACGCCATGTGCGCCCACCTCGACGAGAAACGAAGCGAGGAGAAACGATGAGCCACCCCGCTGAAAAGCTCGCCCGCGCGATCCTCGCAGCCCTCATCTGCGCGGGAGTGAAAGACGTCGTGTACTGTCCGGGCTCGCGCTCAGCCCCCTTCGCCTATGCGCTTGACGCTGCCTGCCGAGCCGGTCATCTGCGCGCGCATGTGCGACTCGATGAGCGTTCCGCAGCCTTCCTCGCCCTCGGATTGTCAAGAGCCGGACGCAGTGAAGAGGACGGGGCGGAATCAGAGCCCGAGCTTTCCATTCCGAGGCCCTGCCTTCGCCCCGCACCCGTCGCAATCATCACGACCTCAGGAGGGGCTGTCGCTGAACTTCACGCCGGAGTCGCCGAGGCGAAGCATTCGAGGCTCCCCCTGCTCGTCATCAGCGCCGATCGTCCCGCCGAAATGCGAGGAGTCGGAGCCTCACAGACCACCAGTCAGCCCGGAATCTTCTCCTCCCACGCCCTGGAAGTCCTCGACCTGCCCGCAGAAACAGCCCCCGATCAGAGCCTGAACGCCAGGGTCCGCCGTCTGCTCGCCCACGCCGAGGGCATCCCCACAGGAACCCCCGGCCCGGTCCAACTCAATGTCGCCTTCCGCGAGCCCCTCACCCCCGAGGGTGGTTCCGCCACTCCAGCGCCCTTCCTCCTCGAGAGAGAATCCACGAAAGTTCTTCGCGCCCCCACACCCCGGGTCGAATGGAAGGAAGCGGTCAGGGAGGGGATGCGTACCCTCATCCTCGCCGGAGATGGAGCCGACCCGGCTGCTTCCATTTGGGCGTCGCAGGCCGTACTTCCGATCCTCGCCGAGCCCTCGAGCGGCCTCGCCTGGGATGAGAACGCCATCCCCTACCAGCAGTCCCTCCTGTCCGGGCCCCTCGCCCGAAGCATCGAACAGGTGATCGTCACGGGACGGCCCACCCTTTCGCGCCCCGTGTCCGCACTCCTCGCCCGCACAGACCTGCGGGTCGTAGTCATCGACCCCTCTCCAGAATGGACCGATGTCTCAGGCAATGCGGCCCTTGTCGCGCCGGGGCTAAGCGCACCATGCAAGCCGGTCACCTGCGACCAAGGCGCATGGCGTGAACAATGGCGCGAGGCCGCCCTCGAAGCGGGGGAGAAGATCAACCGCCTCATCGAGGACGAACCCCTCTCGGTCCTCGGCATTGCCCACACCGTGATGGCTAAGGACACACGAACCCTGCTGCTCGGCGCCTCCAACTCCGTGCGCGCCGTCGACCTCGTGGGCCGGGCGGGCGCCAAACGCCTCGTGGTCGCCAACCGTGGGCTCGCAGGCATTGACGGGACCCTCGCCACCGGGATCGGTCTCGCCCTCGGACGAGGGGAGGCGGTGACGATCCTCCTGGGTGACTTGGCGTTCTGTCACGACGCCGGGGCGCTCGCAATCCCCGCGGAGGAAAAGACACCCGACCTGCTCATCATCGTCGCCGACGATTCAGGTGGGGGGATCTTCGCCGGACTCGAGCACGGCCTTAAGGAGAACGCGCCGACTTTTGAACGCTGGTTCGCAACCGCCCAGCCCACCTCCATCCGAGAGCTCGCCGCCGCCTATGGTGCCGACTACCGAGAAGCACACACGAGAGCCGAAGTGAGTGAACTCATTGGCGAGGACGGGAAGGGGATCCGGATCCTACGAGTCCCCTGCTCCAGGCCGAGTGCGCTCGCGGCTGTGAAAGCGGTGTGTCGACAGGGGTGAAGGCTCGCGCCCGATGCGGGCCGAGGTGAGGCCGATAGCTGAGGAGTGAGACAGTGGCGTACAGGAAACATGCAGGCGAGTATCAGTGTTGAGGCAAGGAAGGCACCCATACTGTCTCCCATCAGCCGATAGGCAGTGAAAGAAGGACTTATGACAACGACCCCGCAATCTGATCCCTTAAATGCTCACAGGGGCTCTTCTTCGAATCCGCAGAAGAAGGAGGATGCGGAGACGATGCACCTGCCTCTAACCCCGGAGCAGGCGGGTGCAGGGCGTGACGCGCAGCAGACCTCGGTTTTCTCAACTCCCTCCCCTTGGATGCGCGGGAATGCTCACACGCAGGAAGCAGCGGCCTCCACTGTGCCCATGCCGAGGGCGGGCGCCCCCAGGGGTGCTCAGGCCCCTTCGCAGGGCGCCCCCAGCGGCGCTCAGGCCCCCTCCTTGGGTGCACCCCGTGCTGCTCAGGCCTCATCGGGGTCGCGACATGGGATGCCTGGGCAGGCAGGACACTCTGCCCGGACGGGGCAAGCCCCCTTCCCCGGGCCGAGCGCTCAGACAAAGCCCCTGAGCCCCACTCCTTCCACTCCCGCCTCGACCTCGGCCGCAGATTTTGCGAGCGCACAGCCCTGGCCGATGAGCCCTCAAGGGGCAGGAACGCCCATTGATTCGCAGATGAGTGCTGGTTCGCAGAGGAGTGGTGGTCCGCAGACGAGCGAAGAGACTTCTCCCTCCTCACCCAGGGGCACAGGCGGCAGCAAAGAAACGAAGAAAGGCCCCTCCTGGTTGGCCCTCTTCCTCGCGATGCTCCTGACCTCCGCTTTGACCCTGGGCGGATCCTGGGCGCTGTTCAATGGCAAGCCCCACGCCACGCCCCACACCTCGACAAACACCCAATCCGAGGGGCCCTCGACGGTTCAGCCAGTCTCAACCACCGGTGACAGCCCCGACTGGGCGGCTGTTGCGCGCGCCGTTTCCCCGGCGACTGTGACGATCAGTGTCTCCTCGAACTCCAGCTCCGGAGTCGGCTCCGGCGTCATCTACGACGCGCAGGGCGATATCGTGACGAACTACCACGTGATCTCCGCAGCCCTCGACGGTCAAGGAAGGATCACCGTGACCCTCGCCGATGGGCGCATGTACGAGGGAGAAATCCTCGGACACGATCAGACGACTGATCTTGCGGTTGTGCGCCTGAAGAACCCTCCTTCGGATCTGACCGTCGCAACCTTCGGCTCCTCCAAGGACCTTTCAGTCGGTGACGAGGTCATGGCAGTCGGCGCGCCCCTCGGCCTGTCGAACACGGTGACCACGGGCATCATCTCCGCTTTGAACCGACCGGTCGAGGTGTCCACCGAGAAATCAGAGTCCGAACAGCTTGATCCCAATGATCCCCTCAATCCGAATGACCCCTTCAATCAGCTCCCTGGAGTGCCCAACCCTCAAGCGGCCTCCTCAGAGTCGGTGATCACGAACGCCATTCAGGTTGACGCCTCCATCAACCCCGGTAACTCCGGGGGTCCGCTCTTCGATTCATCTGGCCGAGTCATCGGCATCAACTCCTCGATCGCATCGAACTCGAGCTCCTCAGACAAGGCCGGGTCGATCGGCCTCGGATTCGCGATCCCCGTCGACCTCGTCACCTCGGTCGCTGAGCAGATCATCCAGACGGGCACTGTTGAGCATGCGGTACTCGGCGGTGGAGTAGCCGAAGTAGCGGCTACCGTCAGCCATGGGCACGCCGGTGAGGGTGTACTGGTAGTTCATGACGCTGTAGTAGTTGGGCTTGTAGTTGATTTCGTCCCAGCCGCCGTGGCTCAGTGCGAGGTTGTGGCCGAGCTCGTGCACGAACACTGCCACGCGGAT
>ERZ773099.643-NODE-643-length-28676-cov-6.076133_pt1 | contig 28676 bp, 38 predicted proteins | sample MGYA00511120_ERZ773099 | MGnify/ENA primary metagenome ERZ773099 (study PRJEB29015, sample SAMEA2738012) | human oral metagenome | biome: human oral; feature: human-associated habitat; material: dental | place: China | collected 2104 ... | reverse complement strand
TCCAGCCAATATCCATGCGAGGATTTGGCCGGAAGCTCGCTTATATCCCCATACCTAAAGGAAGGGGCTTTACGCTCGATTTGGTAAAGAACTCGGCATCTGGTATGAAAATCAAAGCACTGCCATGATGGTCGCGGATGCCTTGAACAAAGCAGATAAGATGGACAGGGAATCAAAAGAAAGGAGTGCATAAAAGATGACGAAAGAGCGGCTAAAAGAAGTCATTGAAATGCTCTGCGATGCTGACCGCAGGGGGCGGCTGACCGCAGAGCAGATTAAAGCATGTTGTCCGACTGTCGCGGAGGCGCTGGAAGTGCGCTATGGATATGTATAGAAAGCGGGAGCAATCATGACAGGAGCAGGAGAGAAAAACCCATTTGATGCTCTCATCCTCTACATTGCGGAGGAAACTGTGCGCGTCGCACGGGAAAAGTTCACGGAACAAGCACCTGCGATTGTGGCGGAGATCAAAGCGGCAATACCGCAGGAGAAAAAGCCCGATCGGCTGCTCTGTTTGGATGAGGTTGCAAAGCGGTTGGCTTGCTCTAAGCAGCGCGTTACGCAGTATATGGCAAGCGGCGAACTCGTATGGACAGTGGATCATCTCGATGGAGATCGGAAGGTTAAAGAATCATGGCTTGATTCCTATATCAAGAATTTGCCAATGTATACAGGTGAAAAGAGAGAAAGGAGGGCAGTAGGAACTCCATAGGAATGAAAAAGCCCTTTCCGTTAGCATCTCGGAAAGGGCAGATAAGTGGATAATACAAATCTCTAGGCAAGGAGATTATAGCATTTCCACTCAAAAATAGCAAGCCAAGCAGTGAAAAACCGTGATTTTACACGGTTTCGGGCTTGTTAGCTGTATTATCTTTTCTGCGAAAACGGTAAGGTACTATGGTGATATATGAGTAGAATACGAAAGCGCATTCGGCATTGCGGGACATATGGGAAACAGACAGAATTTAGGCAAGTGTCTTACTTTAAGTACCTAACACATATCCCGAAGATGCGGAAGCGGAAGCATCAGAGCACAAGCCCAAAACAGAGGAGATTAAACAGCAAAAGGGCATTAAGGTATCTGGAAGCACTTATACTATCTAATTTTGGGAAAGGAGATTTGTTGGTTGGACTAAGCTATGCACCTGCATACAATCCGAAAGATGAAAAGGAGGCAAAAAAAGAATTAGGGCTGTTCATCCGCCGCCTCAACTACAGACGCAAGAAAATGAATCTGCCGACGGTTCGGTGGGTCGCGGTCACAGAGACAGGGAAGAATGGGCGCATACATCACCATGTCATCATGGATGCGCTGCTTGACCGTGATACGGTAGAGAGCATATGGAAACGGGGGCTTGCCAACACGCGCCGCCTAAATCCAGATCCAAATCAAGGGCTTTTGCCAGTCGTTCACTATATGGCAAAGACATTTAAGGATGATACACCCAAAGGAAAAAGGAAATGGGATTGTTCCCAAAACCTCATAAAGCCGTGGGAATCCATCAACGATAATCCGCGCATGATGAGTAAAAAGAAAATACACCTCATGCAAGAGCTTCCCGAAGATTCGGAGCAGATGAAAGAGATCATCGAAAAAGACAATCCACACTATGAACTGATTTATGTGGAAAAAGAGTACCGTGAGGAGATAGGCCAATGGTATTTCTTTTGCCGCATGCGACTACGAAAAAATAGAGGAAGGGACGAAATGAAATGAAGGATCACATCACAAAAATCAAGATTAAAGGAGAATATTATGTGCTTGGTTGGGAAGTATATAAGAGCGCAATCAAAACATATGAGGCCTATATAATGAAAACACTTGATCCACCGCGGCAGGAACTCATCGAGAGTTTGCAGAGTATGGCGGAACACGTCGCTGAAATCTGTGAACTAAAAAAAGATGATGCAAAGAAAATCAAGGTGACAGGCATCACTATAGTGCATAAACATGATACGCGTTATATCACCATAACAGCGAAGAAAAAGTTAGCGACAAGCAAATCACCACTCATTATCAATACACCAATCCGATCAGATACAGGAGAAGAACCATATTGTATGAGTGAAAAAATGCTGTCGGATTTGCAAATCCTAGAAGATGAAGCATGGCGCTATATTCGCGGGGAGAGAGCACAGCAGAAACTTTCATTGTTCGATTTTGGAGATGAGGAAGACAGAGAAAATAGAAACGAGTAAACCATGTGCAAAATCGAACTGTATCATGACAATTTTCAAAACTATAAAAGGTATGGAATCCCCAAAGCGCAGCTTGTTATCGCAGACATTCCATATAATCTCGGCAATAATGCCTATGCATCCAGTCCGCAATGGTATAACGGCGGAGATAACAAGAACGGCGAGAGCGAAAAAGCGAATGCACAGTTTTTCCGTACAGATAAGAACTTTAACATCGCTGAATACTTTCATTTTTGTGCACGGCTTTTGAAGAAAGAACCAAAAGAAAAAGGGAAAGCCCCTGCGATGATTGTGTTCTGTGCATTTGAACAAATGCAAATGGTAATAGAATACGGCATGAGAAACGGCTTCAAGAAAAACATCCCGCTATTTTTTATTAAGAATTTTTCGGGGCAGGTATTAAAGGCGAATCAGCGCATCGTAGGAGCAACCGAATACGCCTTGATTCTATTCCGCGACAAACTTCCAAAATTCAATAATGGGGGGCGGATGGTATTTAATTGGATCGAATGGCACAGAGATAACATGAAAGTATATCCTAAAATTCATCCAACACAGAAACCAGTCAATCTATTAAAGTATCTCATTCGGATATTTACTGATGAGGGGGATACGGTAATAGATCCCGTGGCGGGCAGTGGGACAACACTCCGTGCATGTGCAGAGCTTAGAAGAAATTGTTATGGATTTGAGGTAGATAAGGAGTTTTATCGGTTAGCTAAAGATAAAATGCTGATTTTTCAAGACGTGGAAATGCAGGAGCTTTTTCCGTGGGGGAATAGTGCTGCGATGTAAATAGCTGTCACTGCAAACATTCAATGAAAGGATATTTCGATGTGTGAAAATGGATTGAAACCATGCCCTTTCTGTGGGAGCAAAAGAGTATATAGACATAAAATATTGACACAGAACCGCAGTACCGTTTATTGCTTTGATTGTGGTATCAAAACACCTAGCTTCCTTGATGTTAAAGAAGCAGAAAAAATCTGGAATAGGAGGATAAAAGATAAGTGGATGGGCGCAGAGAAAATGAAGCGATACTATATTTCACATCCCTACACAGGGGACGAGGATCGCAACAGAGCAGAGGCGGCAAAGATTCAGCAAGTTTTACAGGAGGCGTTTCCTAAAATCTTATTTTTGAATCCTCTTGCAATGTTTGCGCCGCTTGCGGATATACACTATGAGCAGGTGATGGAATACTGTCTTGAAGTTCTGACAAACTGCGATGCCATTGTGATGAGTGGTGAGTACAGAAACAGCCGTGGATGTATGAGGGAATATAAAGCGGCTAAAGATGCCGGAATACGGGTGCTTTATTATGAAGGGTCGGAATTCTTGTTGGAAGTGGGGGAAAAGAAATGAACGTCTGGACAGGCACAGGGCGTCTCACGAAAGATCCAGAGGTGCGATATACAAAATCTGGAATATGTATGTGTAGGATGAACATTGCCGTTGATGATGGATGGGGAGATAACAAGTGGGTGAATTTTTTTCCTATCATCGTTTGGGGGAAATTGGGTGATGTGTGCAGAAGAAAAACAAACAGAGAAAGAACAAGGCGAGAGATTTGATGGAAAACATTTGAAAAAATCAGATATTCCATTTTAACTATAAAGAAAAGAGCGGTATTTCCGCTCTTTTGGTGTATAGAGCTTTAAGCATGGCGGGTGAAAGTAGATGGCGGGCGATGGAAATTTTAGAAGTTGTGCGAATGGCTTCAAGGAAGAACTGCGTCCACAGCATGAATATGAGTATGAATATACTGCCTCTACTGTATGGAATATGATCTGCAATAAGGACATGATTGTAGATAAAAGAAATCAAGGAAATTTTTACTATGCAGAAATGCTCATTGATTGCGAAATCATTGAAAGAATGTATTTATCGAAAGAGCAGAGGAACGTAATTTACTGCTATTTTGAACTGCAAAAGACAGTACGGGAAACGGCTCGAATACTTCACAGAACACAAAAAAGCGTACGAACAAGCATCGAGAGCATAAGACCGACATTGATGAGGTATCTGCCATGAAAAAGTTTATGAGAAACCCTTATCAAAAGATAAAGACGGCGGATTGCTATACAAAAGAAGAATTAGAACGACTGATAAAAGATGCTGAAAGAAAGCATCCCTACCTCTATGATTATCTAATTGACCGACTATATTTTTATACATCAAGCAAACGAAATACAAAGAATGCGAGAGAGTATAGTTTTTTAACAGCGCGGCAGGAAAAAGAGAAACAATATCACGAGAAATCAATTGATAATTTTTTTAATATGATTTAAGGGAATATTTTATAGGGGGCGGATCTTTTGTCAAAAGACTTTAGCAAGCAATTTTATAATTCATCAGAGTGGAAAACAATCCGTAACTTTGTATTACAAAGAGATTTTTATATGTGTACCATTTGCGGCGCTCCACATGCTAAAACAGTACACCACATTAAGGAACTAACACCTCTGAATATCGGTGATCCTGCGATAGCGATGAATCCAAACAACCTAATCACAGTCTGTACGCAGTGCCATGATGAGATCCATGACCGTAACAAGAGACAAGAGGCACGTTATACATTTGATGAACAGGGGAACATCTTGCCGCCAAACAAGGGGAGTGCCGCAGGGGAGAGCGAGCGGGCGAGAAAAGAGTATACAGCACTACAGAGAGCAAGAATCAAAGCATATCAAGCACAGCTTAAATAAAATGAAAGCCCCCCGTAAAACGCGGAAAGACGCATAAATAAAAGACCTGCGCCGTAGGTGTTTGTGTGAAATTGCTAAAATTTGTAGGGGGGTGGTCTAAAAATGGCAGAGGACATGATGATGGACACCGAACAGGAAGCGCGACGGCGTAAAGAAATCAAGAAATATAAAAAGAAACTCATTGGTATAACAAAAAGCATCGACGGAGATATAAAGATCGTTGCGTCAATTTTGGTTGAGCGCATTGCTTACCTATCCGCCTATATGGATGAGATTCAAGAAAACACAATAAAGAGCGGTGTAGTTGTTCAGTACAACAACGGCGGCGGTCAGTCGGGGTATCGAATCAGCCCGGAAGTACACGTATATACGGCATATGCAAAACAGTTGACTGCTTCGATAAAACAATTACAAGGGTTCTTGACGCATCCAAAAGAAGAAGCCGATGTATTACAGGAATTTGCGGAAAGGTTCACTGTGAAGAATCATATGGATTGACAGACTGTATCATATATCATTGTCTACTACAACGAGCGTCGCATCAAGGAATCTCTCGTCTGGCTCAGCCCGGCACAGTATCGTCGCAAATATCTCGCCGCATAGCAAAAAGCGCAGAAAATCGCTTTCCTACGCGTTCATGTTTAACTTTTTGGGGTCACTACACTTACTTCGGTGCCTTTTTTATGTGCAGTTAAGGCGGTAGAAGGATGAATTATATAGAGGAGTATAAAAACAAGATCGATGCGGGGGAAATCATCGTCGGAGAAAAGCTAAAAAAAGTCTATGCACATATCATGAGCAATCTGCATAGCGATAAAACGGAATATTATTTCGATGAACAAGAGGCGAAAAAAGCGATTGCGTTCATAGAGCAATTTTGCTGTATTCCAAAATTCAAGGATGGAAAGCAGCCTTTTATTTTAGAATTATGGCAAAAGGCATTGGTATCTTGTCTGTTCGGGTTTCGGCATAAGCAAACAAGGCGGCGGCAATACAGAGAAATATTTTTATTTGTGGGACGCAAGAATGCAAAGACCTTGTTATCGGCAGCCATCATTCTATACATCCTAATTTTCGCGGAGGAAGCAGGGCAGGAAGTCTATTCTGTTGCCACGGATCGACAGCAATCTAAGATCATTTGGGAATATGCAAAGCAAATCATACGGACAAGCCCACTGCTGTCAAGATATTTTAAGATTCGCGTCAATGAAATCTCCCGCAAGGACAGCTTTAATAAATTTGTACCACTGTCTAAAAACAGTGGAAGCATGGACGGATTAAGCCCCTCGGTCATGGCGCTCGATGAACTCCACGCAATCAAAGATCGTAATCTGTATGATGTTGTCAAAGGCGGTATGTATAGCCGCGCAGAGCCTCTTACGCTGATTATGTCAACGGGCGGATATATCGAACAGGATTCTATTTTTGACAGCAAATATCAAGAGTACATCGCTGTCATTGATGGGTATGAGAGCGGAGAGTATACCGATGAAACGGTATTGCCCCTGCTCTATGAACTGGATAATAAGCAAGAGCTTAACGATGAATCTACATGGATAAAAGCAAATCCGAACTTAGGCGTGTCAAAATCGGTCGAGATGCTGCGGCAAGAAGTAAAACGTGCCATGTTATCAGAGAAAACCTTGCGTGACCTGCTTGTGAAGCAATTTAACATACGAGAGAACGCACGTGACACGTTCTTTAACTTTGATGATATAGAAAACAAAGAAACATTTCGTATCGCAGATTTTCGCGGGAAATACTTCCTCGGCGGAGTAGACTTGTCGGAGACAACGGATTTGACCTGTGCGACGGCGTTAATCCCGATGGATGGAAAGCTATACATAGAACAGATGTATTGGATGCCGCGCGATACACTTAACGAGCATATAGAGAACGATCAAGTTCCATACGATGTATGGCTTGCACGCGGTCTTATGCGTACATGTGATGGGCGGATTATAAACCCTTCGGATGTGTGCCAATGGTTTTATGAACTTCAGAATGAATATGGTGTATATGCCTATAAGATCGGGTATGACCGTTTTAATGCAACTTATCTGGTGAAAGAACTGGAAGAGCATTTTGGGAAAGAACTATGTAAACCAATCAATCAGTCGTTTCTTGGGCTGAGTTCCTATATGTTTGAAAGTAAAGCATATTTCAAAAGCAGACAGATTGTTTACAACGACCATCCTATTTTCAAATGGTGTCTCTTAAATACATTGTCTGTTTCGGACACAAATGGAAATATTAAGCCTTATAAGAACAGAAATTTAACCAAAAGAATTGATGGATATTCGTCTTTTCTTGATGCCTTTGTTCTTTATCTCGACCACAAGAATGATTTATGAAAAATAACGTAATATTTATAGAGAAAAAAGAAGGTGAATCTATGGAAATTAGGAGCATGTTCAAATCTATCTTTGGGAGAGACAGGAATCAGACGGAGGCAGTGACAACAAGACTGGATCTGCTGAATGATTACCAACAGGTATTTTTCACGCATCAAGATTACTCGAACGATATTCTCCTCAAGACATGTTTTGCTACACTTGCGAAACACATCGCCAAACTGGAACCTTGTATTACAAGAACAGAACAGGGGCGGAGAACGCCGAATAATGAAAACAATGTATTGCATCAAGTATTAACCTTGCAGCCTAATCCCTATATGACTGCCTATGACTTTTATTATAAGCTTGCATATATGCTCATTCAAAATCAAAATGCATATGTCAAAATCAATCGGGATAAAATGAATCATGTCATTGCGCTGTGGGTACTGGACTATGAGAGTGTAGAACCACGAGAACGAGACGGCGATCTTTATCTAAAATTCCAGTTCCGCAAAGGAAAGAAAGAAACAATTCCATATAGGGACATCATCCATATGCGGTATGACTTTGGAAACGGTGAGTTCATCCCCCATACCGAAAGCAATATTAATGAACAGCTTGCGCTGCTTGATACGCTCCAGCAATCATTCCGTAATAAAGCACTCAACAGCGGAAAAATAAAAGGCGTAGCACGCATTACAGGACAAGTTGGAAGTGATGTATGGAAAAGCAAAGCGCGAGAACTTAGGCAAAATATACAAGACCCGACACAAGGCGGCATCGTTGCAACAGATTCAGCCATTGAGTTTACGCCTGTAGATAGTCAGCCGGAAGCAGCCGATACAGCGCAGTTGGATTATGTACGTGATAACATATACAACTATTTCGGCATCAGTAAAAATATTGTCAGCGGAAAATATTCTGAAACAGAATGGCAGTCTTTCTATGAGAATACCATAGAGCCAATTGCTATGACACTTTCGCAGGAATTTACGAGAAAAATTTTTTCACAGGAACAGATTAGCGCGGGATATACGATTCATTTTTCTGGGAATAGGCTGATGTATTCAGAAACAAAGACAAAAATAGCGCTCATTCGGGAACTCCGCCCTCTCGGTTTGCTAACGACAAATCAGTGCCTTGAACTGCTGAATCTTCCACCTATTGAGGACGGAGATGACCGCGTGCAAACACTCAACGTTGCAAATACGGCAATCGTAAACGAGTATCAGATGGGAAAACTTAGTTCACTCAACGATGTAGGAAGACCCAGAAAAGAGGATGACACAGAATCAGAAGGGGATGCGTAAGGAGAGGAAGTTATGAATCAAGCAGAGTTTAGAAGTGCGGCGCTGTCTGTTTCCGGTGCAGAGGATCAACAAACAGTAGAGGGATATGCCGCCGTATTTAATACGCCGACCATCCTTTATTCGATGGATGGCATAGATTTTTATGAGACAGTAGATGCAGGAGCGTTTGATGGGGCGGATGTATCAAACGTTGTTTTGCGCTACAATCATTCGGATAATTTTCAAATTTTAGCGCGTACATCAAATGACACTTTGCGCATATCTGCTGATGCTGTGGGGCTAAAGATTGAAGCAGATATAGCCAATACCACACAAGGAAGGGACATCTATGAACTAATCCGCAGGAAAGACATCACAAAAATGTCCTATGGGTATATCATTGACAAATCATACTATGAGAAAGTATCAGAACTGAAGTACATCCGACATGTATCAAAGATTGGTCGGGTCATTGATGTATCTGTTGTGGATTTGCCCGCTTACGATACGACGCATGTTGAAGTTGTCAATCGTTCGTCAAAAGGAATAAAAGATGAGTTTTTGAATATCAAACGAAAGAAAATAGAATTGAAATCAAAAATTTGAAAAATAACGTAATATTTATGAGAAGGTTTTTAGGATGCTTTATCTGTTGGGATAAGGCTATTTTTTATGAGGTGAAAAAATGACATTGAAAGAAATTGAGCAGCGCAAGAACGAGATCCTGCATGAAGCTGAATCTGAAACCGTTGACATTGCAAAGCTGGAGGCACTCAACAAGGAACTGGATGAACTGAACAAAAAAGCCGAAGAACTCCGCAAAGCAGAATCTAACGCCATGGAAAAACGAGCAGAGATTGCCCAAAAAATTAACGCGGGCACCATTGAATCAAATGTCATTCAACAACGGGCAGAGAAGAAGAACATGGCAGAAAATCGAAAGGGTGAGACAATGAACCATCAGCTTGACAGCGTCGAATACAGAAACGCATTTATGAATTTTGCCCGTACAGGCGAGATGGCGGAGGAATTCCGCGCGGTCGCGCTCACGAGCCAAAACAGCGCTGTGATTCCCGTAACCGTTCTGAATCAAATCGTTGAGAAGTTAGAAAGTTATGGGAACATCCTGCCGCTTGTGACACGTCTAAGCTATCCCGCAGGTGTCGCTGTTCCGACTTCGGAACTTGCAACTCCTGCCGTATGGACAACAGATAACGATCTTGCCACAAATGGCATAGCGGTCGAAGGAAAAACAACAGGTTCTATTACATTTGCAGCATATCCGCTTGTCAAGGCAATCGGGCTTTCATTTATGGCACGTGTTCAAACGCTCTCGGCTTTTGAGGCGGCTGTTGCAAACAATGTATCTGCGGCGATGGCCAAAGCACTGGAATCAGCAATTATAAGCGGCACGGGTTCAGGGCAGCCGACAGGCATTCTAAAGGCAACCCCTGCAAAGACAGTGACACTGAATAAAGTGCTGTCATTTGAAGATATTATTGCCGTCAAGAAAGCGATTCCATCCGCGTATCGTACGGGGGCGGTACTTGTCATGAATGAAAGCACGTTCTACACATTCTTAGGGATTACGGATAAGCAAGGTCAGCCTGTTGCGAGGGTATCGGTCGGGCTGAACGGAAATCCAATTTATGAAATCTATGGAACGCGGATTGTTGTGACAGATTGGATGAAAGCCTACGATACCGCCGCGAAAAATGACACCGTTGCGTTTGCCGTACAACTTGACCGTTATGTAATTAACACCGCATATGATATTGACCTTGTCACCTATATAGATAACCCAACAAGAAATAAAGTCTATCAGAGTGTAAGCATGGTGGACGGGAAGCTTGTTGATGCAAACGGCCTTGTTTTCATTAATAAGGATGCCTAAAAGGAATATGTAGAAATAAAGAGGGAGTAATGTCCCTCTTTATTTCCTTGTAAAGCCATGAGGACAATATGGATGAATTAAACCTAGTGAAAAACTACCTGCGCATTGATTCAGACCTCAATTCTGAGGATGATATACTGACAGAACTGCTGCATGCCGCACATGATTACATTTCTCGAAGCACGGGAAAAAAGTTCATCGCGGATGATGCACTGATGCGAACGTTAACGAAGCTTATTGTCTCACATTGGTATACAAATCGAAATGCAATGAATGGAAAGAGCAACGCGCAGGAATATCCGCATTCCATCACGGCACTTCTTCAGCACATTGAATTGTCAGATGCGTACCCTAGAGAGGTGTCACCATGATCTATGATGCTGGAATACTGAATAAAAAAGTCACGGTTTTCGGACGCGTGACAAAAACTGTCCATGGATTTGAAAAAGTTGTCCATGAAATAAAATATCGCAATATCAGCGCAGCCATTCGGCCATCACGCGGGCGCGAGTATTGGGAAGCGAAACAGATCAGCAACGCGGAGAATGTGACAATTACGATTCGGTACCGTGAGAATATATGTGTGAGTGATCTTGTGGAATATAAAAATCACGTCTATGAAATCACATCGGTAGTAAATCCAAATATGGAAAATGAATCCTTGGAACTTTACTGTGTTGAGAAACTGCGCGGAAAACAATGAAAAAATAATAAGGACGGGATTGTGCCATGAGTGCAGAAATTGAATTTGAAAACATTGATGAATTCCGGCAACAACTAAGCAGAGTTGCAGAAGCATATACAGAGTTAGCAGAAAAACACCTTAAAAAGGCAGGGAATAAACTAAAAAAACTTGCGAGTGAAAACACGCCGATAAGTGGGGAAGAACATACTAATAGTAAAGGGAAAACAGTAAAACCGCTCTCTAAATCATGGCAAGGTAAAATTACAGGGTTAAATTCAAATGAAATCCAGTACGAATTACGTAATTCATCTAAAGTATATCATTTAGTAGAACGCGGACATGTTCAGAAAACTAGAAGCGGTGAAGTTGTCGGTTTTGTCCAAGGAAAACACTTTTTCGATCAAGTAATACAACAGTTTCAAACATCAAACATAATGCAAGAAGAACTAGAGAAATTTATGGAGGATATAAAAAGAAAACTGGAATAGGGGGATGGAATTGTTAAAATCGGTGGATATTATTTCAGCAGTCAAAGAACTTATTAAGTCAAAATATGATTACGCTGTCTATCTTGAAGACAGCAAAGAAAACTGTGATTCCCCCTGCTTTTTCCTTGCACTCAGTATTTTTCGCAAGAGGGCGGGAAAGCATAAGTTTTTCTGTGATGGGAACCTATATATTACCTATTTTGCCAAAAAAGGAACGACAGATGCCATTGAATTCTATCACATCAAAGATACCATACAAGAGATACTGCATGAAGGAATCAAGGTACAAGATCGTTATATCAAAATCAAATCGCAGTCCGCAGGAACAGACGGCGAAGATGCTGACATCATATATTTTGACTTTCAGTTTGAATACTATGACGTGTTCAAAGACAGTGATACAGAAGCGGAATACCTCATTGAACATGTGTATCAAAATCTAAACGGAGGAAAATAACGATGGGACTTAAAATGCCAAATGTCTATGTATCGTTTTATGAAAAGGGAATTACAGCCATTCAGCGCTCACAGCGTGGAAGCATCGCAATGGTATTCCCTGTCTCAAGCCCAAACGATACAGTGACGACAATCTATACCGTGGATGATATTCCGGAAGGATGGGACGAGTACAAAAAGGAGCAAGTAGGGCTTGCACTGAAAGGCTATCAAACATCACCGCGTAAAATTATGGTAATGGAATGCCAAGGTGAACTCACGACAACGGAAGAAGAAGAAGGGGGCGGAGGAGGAAAGAAGAAAAAAATGACGGATGCGGATTTTGCTCCAATTCTCAAAAAGCTTGAACGTATATATTTTAATTGGCTCGTCATTCCGGGTATTTCAGACAAATACACAGAAACTATCGCATCTTGGATTAAGGGAATGCGCACGACGAAAGATACAAAAGTATGTGCAGTGCTGCCAAATACAGCGGCAGATAATGAAGGCATTGTGAATTTTACGAATACGACAATTAAGACGAAAGCAAAGACCTTCAGCACAGCGGATTATTGTGCACGTGTTGCGGGGATCATTTGCGGAACACCTGCCATTATTTCCTGTACCTATGCGCCTGCATCAGAAATCACCGAAGTTGAACAATATACGGATGAGGAAATGGATGCAAAAATAGGAAAGGGAGAATTTTTCTTTTTTGATGATGGTGAAAAAATTAAAGTCGCACGCGGGATCAACTCATTTGTAACGACCATTCAAGGGAAGGGCGATGATTTTAAGAAAATAAAACTTGTTGATCTGATGGACATGATCCACTATGACATCAAAAAAACTGCACATGACAGCTATATCGGCAAGTATGCCAACAGTTACGACAATCGCTGCTTGCTGATTACGGCGGTTAACGGGTATCTGCATACACTGGAAACAGATGGATTGCTCGAAAAAGGACAAAACAACTGTTATATCGATGAAACTGCCGTTAAGAATTGGCGTGAGAGCAACGGGCTAAACACACGGGATGAACTTGAAAATATGAGCAGTACACAGATTCGAGAACTCAATATTCATGACAACGCATTTTTAGCTGTGGATCTTTCTATGTTGGATGCCCTTGAAAATATTTCCATTAAATGCTTGGTAGAGTAAGGGACGGAGGTGAAATAAATGAATGAGATTCAAAGCAAACAAATTGTATACGGCACATTTGGAGAGATGTGGATCGATGGTTATAAGCTCGGCGAAGTGCAAGAGCTGAAAGCAACAATTTCCGCTGATAAAATCGAAGTGAAGATTGCCCGTAAGATGAGCAAGGGATATAAAGTAACAGGTTATACGGGAAAAGGCTCGTTTAAAGTACATAAGGTAAGTTCCTATTTCATCAAAAAGCTTGCCCCATCCATAAAAGAAGGGAAACAAGTTCTATGCACGATTATATCGAAAACATCTGATCCGGATGCACTAGGAACGGAACGCGTCGCACTGTATGACTGCCTTATTGATTCGGTTGATCTCATCAATTGGAGTGTCGGAAAACTCGGAGAGGAATCCTATAATTTCACATTTGAAGACTACGATATTCTCGACGCGATTGACGGTTGAATAAAGAAAGGAGCATGACATATGAATGCGTTGGAAAAGCTGTTAAAAGCAGATATTGAAAAGGTTATGGAAAAGCCAAAGAAAAATGTTGAGATTCCACGCCTATCAAGGCTATTTGGTGATCCATTCTATGTAACAGTACAGGCAATTGATTCAGAGGTGCTTGCAGAGATCACAGAAGATCATACGGAATATAGTAAAAACGGTAAGCGCAGACGGCAGAACAACTATGCTATTGGGAAAGAGATCGTTGTCAATGGTCTAATTGAACCAGACCTTAGAAATGCTGAGTTGATGAAACACTATGGCGCGGTCACGCCGAACGATCTTGTGGATAAACTCTTTTTGGCGGGCGAAGTCGGGAAAATTGCAGAGACGGTCAATGAATTATGCGGTCTTGAAAAAACTCAAACAGAAATTGATGAATATGTAAAAAACTAATTCAATCAGACGGTGAAATCGAAAAACAGTATTATCTATTTCGCTTCCATCATATGAATCCAAAGGATTTCTTATATATGGGAAAGAGTGAAAAGAAAATACTGTATGCTTTTATGCGATACGAACTTGAAGAACGAAAAAAAGAAAATTCTTCGTCTGATAGATAAAAGAACAACTGAATAGATACAATTAAAGACTAGGAAAAATAAAAATCCTAGTCTTTTTATTTTTGGAAGGAGGTTGTGCTATGCAAATTATCGATGCAGTTCTGCGCCTACGCGATCAATTTACAAATACAATTGAGCGTGCAACAAGACGTATTGATGAACACAGAAGTCAACAATTACGTGTCGCGAGAAGCATCAGAGATACAGGGCGAAATATCACGGCGCTCGGGGAAAAGTTCGCATTGCTGTCGGCTCCTATTCTTGCGGCGGCAACCGCAGGAGCAAAACTCAACAGCGATTTTACAAACGGTTTGGCTAAAGTAAGTACGCTTGTAGATACGACCGTGGTAGACATGAACAAAATGCGGCAGGAACTCATCGCGTTATCCAACGAGACAGGCGTATCGGTCACGGAACTCACGGAAGGAACATATCAAGCGATTTCTGCCAGTGTGGAGGCGGGAAAAGCAGTAGAATTTATGCGTGTATCTGCTCTTGGTGCAAGAGCGGGTTTTACAGACATGTCCACAGCAACAGATGCTTTAACTACAATCATCAATGCGTATGGTTTTGAAACAGAACGCGCATCTGCGATGATGGATAGATTAATTATCACACAAAATCAAGGAAAGACAACTGTAGATGAAATTGGCAAAAGTATAGGTCAAGTGATTCCAACGGCGGCAAGTGCGGGTATGCAGATTGATGAGCTTCTTGCATCAGTGGCGGCTCTTACCGCAAGCGGTACGCAGACAAGCGCGAGTATGACGGGGCTAAAAGCGGCACTATCCAATATTATTAAACCGTCTAAAGATGCGTTTGACACTGCCGCAGAACTCGGGCTGTCGTTCAATCAAGCACATTTGGAAGCTGTAGGATGGGCGCAGTTCCTAGACGAAATAAAGGAAGCTACGAACGGCAACATTGAAACGATGGGCAAGCTATTTGGCAGCACAGAAGCCCTCAATGTCGTGCTATCTCTAACGGGGAACGGAGCAGATAAATTTCGTGAAGCATTAGATGGGATGGCAAACAGTATAGGTGCGACAGATGATGCAGTCAAAAAGCTGGATGCAACCCCTGCGGCACAGCTTGAAGAAGCCGTGAACCAGTTAAAAAATGCGTCGATGGAGCTGTCAGAAGGGCTAACTCCGCTCATCAGCAGAATGTCAACCATGACAAAAGCGTTTGCGCAGTGGCTCAAAAATCTTTCCCCTGCACAGCGTGAATTACTATTTGGCATCGCTCAATTCATTGTCCTTGGCGGTGTCGGATTGACTGTTGTCGGTAAAGCAATCACCTTATTCGGTGGATGGTATGGGACTGTTGTAAAGGCAAGCAGCGCAATCGCGCGAGCCGGAAGTGTCACAGGAGCGTTAGCGGCCAAATTCCCATTCCTGCAAACTGTTGTTACGAATGTAATGCGTGGGTTTCGTTCTTTTGGAGGGCTTATCGCAAGATTAGGCGGTCATTTTATTAATGCGTTTACAACGATTGGACGCGCTGTTTTAGGTCTACGAAATCCGTTTATGGTTATTCATGCGCTGATGGCAACCAACCCAATTGGATTGGCACTATTGGCTCTGACTGTAATTATTCCGTTTGTCATCTCACATTTTAGCGAATTTAAGCAAGTGGTTCTGACCGTTTTTAACCATCTAAAAGAAACGGTGGGCACCGTACTGGATCGCATCAAAGCTAAGTTTCAAACAGTTTTTGAAAAGTTACAAGCCGTTGGAGATAAATTTATGGATGCCTATGAACAAATCATGAATGCGTTTGGTGTAACGACAGACGCGAGTGGGAGCAGGGTATCAGCCATACTTAATACGCTAGGTTCTGTATTTGAATTTGTATTTGATATGATCGCCATTTCTATTGGCGGGTTCTTGTCTGTATTCGCTGATGTCATAGGAACAGTCATAGACGTAGCGGGAGACCTTATTTCATTCATTGCGAACGTATTTACTGGAAACTGGGAAGGGGCATGGAACAACATTAAAGATATATTCGGGCATGTAGTTGATGGCATAAAGAACGTATTTTCAGATATGATTGAAAGCATGTCCAGTGGTTTAGACTATATTTTGGGAAAAGCAGGAGATGCTAAAGCCGCAAGCGCTGAAGCAGGTGTTGGGAGTGAAGATATAGGAGAACATTGGTCGGGGGCAAGTTGGTTTTCGGGCGGGAAAACATGGGTACACGAACAAGGGCCGGAGCTTATCAATCTGCCGACTGGTACGCAGATCGTACCACACAGTGAGAGCCTTAAGCAGCAATTCCGAAAGGGATATGAAGAAGGATTATCTGCGCAGCAAAGACAAGGAGGAACAAGTATAAATATTGCAAAACTTGCTGATTCTATTGTGGTACGTGAAAGAGAAGATATTGACGAACTTGCCAGACGCATCGTATTTAACATACAACAATACAGTATAAATAATAGAGTTGGTGCGGTGTGAATAAAAAGTAATTTCATAAATGGCGTTATTTAATTTGGAGATAAAGATATGGCGAATATTTTCAACCCATCAGCAATACAACAGATAGGGGCGGCTCTATCTCGCAGCTTTCTCAATAAAACAGGTGTTATAACCCTATCCTGCACTGATGAAATACTTGTATTTCCTGTTGTTCCATCTGAATTTGGTGTTTCTGTCCAGAACAACAACGAAGCGGTGAATATTGTGAATGCTGGGGATTATGCAATGCTCGGAAAGACCGGATTAAAGCATATTACCATCAATTCATTCTTTCCGGCACAGCGATACAATTTTTCAAGCGGCGATGCAGATCCGTACGAACTTGTGGAACGAATAGAAAAGTGGCGTACAGGTACAATGCCGCTCAATATCTCAGTAGAAGATTCACCAATCAATTTTGACTGCCTTATAGATTCGTTCAGCTATAAAGAGCAGGATGGAAGCAATGATGTATATTTTTCTCTTTCACTAATAGAGTATCGACATATCATTGATATGCTGGAGGATAAAGATACAGGGTTAAAAAGCCGTCAGTCTACATGGCAGAAGATCGGCAATGATATAGCAGTCAGCATATCAAAAGGACAGCCAATCATGGCAGCGATCAAAAAAGCCATTAAAAAAAGTGCTAAGAGTAGTGGGAGTGGGTACCTCGTTGATTACAAGAGAATAATAAAGAATGGAGGATTATCCGCAGGAGACATATTGATTATGACCACAAAAGGAACCAGTGTAAACGGAAAAAATATAGGGTGATTGATATGTTTGTACTAAAAAATGCAACCAAAAGCCAAGATATAACACCTTATGTAACAGAAATGAAATGGAGTGGAGATTTAGGGCAATCAGGGCGGCGCTTAAATTTTACGATTGCCTACACGACAGCACAAAAAGATAAGATATGGGCAAATATCAACATAGATTTAGGGGATCGAATCGAACTATATTATCTCAATAACGCTACTATGGAACAGTATAAGATATTTTCAGGAAAGGTATTTTTGCAGTCGAGGAACAGCGAATCATATACAATGGAATTTGTTGCTTATGACAATCTAATTTATCTGGCAAAAAGTAAAATGACCTATAAATTTGAGGATGTCTTGATTGCAGATGCAATAAAAACTGTCTGTAATGTTTTAGGTGTGTCGATAGGAGAGTTTTGTGAGGATTGCTTAAAATATAAAATTAGCTGTATTGCAGATGGGATGACGGGTTCAGAAATCATAAAAAAATGTCTTGATACACTGAAAGCATGGACTGGGTGGAAATACCATTGTTATGTAGCAGATAAAAACGGGAAGCAACTGCTTCACATTGTTCGTATGGATACCGTTATCACTGATTTTCGTATCACAGATACATTTAACCTTACAGCGGCTTCTCATGCAGTTTCGATAGAGGATATGAGAAATCAGATCTGCATCGTAGACGAACATGGGAATATCACAGGGTATCTCAAAAATGAGGAAGATATACAAAAATATGGTCTACTGCAAGACATTTATAAAGTAGATGCAAAGCAAAATACACAGACCATGGCTAGTAGTATGCTTCGTCGCACAGAAGAAACATCGAAAGTATCAGCAATAGGAAACTATCAATGTATTAGCGGGTTCGCTGTCGAAGTGCAAGAGGAGCAAATCAAAGGGAAATTCCTTATTGAATCAGATGTACACAGCATTGCGAACAATGTGCATACAATGGAACTCACTTTGAGTTATATTGTTGACCCTGATAATACGGTAGGAATATCAAGTGAAGGGAATACAAATCCAACACCACAAACAAAGAAAGGCGGATCTCGGGCACAGGTATCAAAGAATTTTGATACAGGAGTAAAAGCGTGGCAGGGGGTAACCATGGACAATCATCAAAATGGGTGCGTGGAAGCTGTCACAAAGTTCGGCAGTTATTATTCGCCATTCCTTGCGGCAGAGTGCCGGAAAGGAACTGTTTCCGTTGATACATTAGTAAACAATGCAGGAAATAACGTAATACCATTTGATGCGAATAAATTAAAAAAGGGGGATATTATCGTATACAACGGTAATAGACATGTAGTTGCATATGATGGAAATGGCGGATATGTTGGAAATTCATCCGGTAAAGACATGATTGTGCATGGAAAAAATTATGAACAGATGTCAGGGCTTTATCCAGTGTCGATTATTCGCACGAGCCAGTTCTAAAAGGAGAAAAATAACGTAATATTTATAGGAGAGGGGAGCGTGAAATGCGTATCCCCTTTTTATGTGGCAACGAGAGGCAGAGCAGATGAATGAAAACCCATATCAAAATTTATTAAACATAATACGCGATGTAAGTATTGAAAGCAACTCCCCGGTACTTGTCATTGGAAAAGTCATACAAGATTTACCGAACCTTAAAATACAGTATAACGGCATCATTCTGGATAAGCATGATCTATGGATCAACGATTATTTGCTTACAAAACACACGAGAACACATAAGGGGCATATAGTTAGCGCAACACAATATAGAGCAGGAGGGGGCGGAGATGCAGAATTTGCATCACATAACCATGATATACACAATGATTATACGGATGTAGAGACAACGACCGATTCAGATTTGAAAACTGGATTCTATGTTGCGATGTTTCCGTTACAGGATTCGACGGACGGCACGAAGCAAAAGTATGTAGTGCTCTGCCATATCACGAGAGGTTGGGCGCTATGAACACATACACGACGGTGAATTACCTACAGTGGATAGAACTAATGGAAGCATTCTATACATTCAAAAAAGCATCGGAGAAGATTACCTTTTATCCAAAGGAAATTAAGAGGATGGAACAGTCCATTATGGAACTTAAGCCAAATATAAAGCGGTGATACAGTATGAATCCCTTTATTAAGATGGAATCTCAAGCATCCAATATGGATGATTTACTTCCGCCACTAAAAGAATATGCTTGGGATTTCGCACATAATAAATTCAGATATAGAACAGATGGAATAATTCAAATAGTAGAAGAAAATGAAGCTTTGAAAATATGGATATACAAGGCACTAAAAACCGAAAGATACCGTTATGAAGCCTATTTGCATGGAGTTTATAATTTAGATTCAAATTATGGGATAGAACTTGAAAAATATATAGGTATATATCCAAATAACACTAGAACAGCAACAATGATTGAGCAGAGAATACGAGAATGTCTTTCGATCAATCCTTATATCAAAAACATAAATTACATCAGGATTGATGATATGCGAAAAGACAACTTAATCATTTCATTGGGGTTAACTTCAATATATGGAAATTTAGAACAAATATATAAATTGTAAAGAAGGTGAAACGATGGCTTTTGAAATGCAATATAAAGATATGATACAGCAACGAATGAAGGAACAGTTTGGGAAAATATCAGATAAAGCAGACTATGAAGGATCTTTTTCAAGAGATATTATTAACGCAAATTCCGTTGAGTTTGAAAATGCCTATGCTGAAATGTCGTTAATGATAGACGCGGCGTTTGCTAATACATCATGGGGTGCATACTTAACGGCACGCTGCGCAGAGTTTGGCGTAGATCGTAAAAAGGCAGTAAAAGCAAAAGGAGAGATTCTATTTACGGGCGGGCAAGGTGTTTTTATTCCGGCTCGCAGCCTTGTATCAGTAAAAAATGGCGTACAGTTTACAACGGACAGCGATGTGATTTTAGATGGAGCGGGAAATGGAAAAGTAACGATTACTTGTACAGAAAGCGGCGTAAAAGGCAATGTACAAGCACATACGATTACAAACCTTCCAGTTTCCATTAGTGGAGTAACATCCGTGGACAATAAAAAAGCGACACAGGACGGCGCGGATGAGGAAACAGATGCCGAACTATTCAAACGTTATAGTGTCATTGTCCGTACTCCTGCAACAAGTGGGAATAAATATCATTACTATAATTGGGCAATGTCAATTTCGGGGATTGGCGGATGTCGTGTTGTTCCGCTATGGAAAGGAGCAGGAACAGTAAAAATCATCATTGTCAATGCTGAAATGCAGTCGGCGGGGAATGACCTTGTAAAAGCCGTCAAAGACTATATCGAATCTGTACGCCCGATTGGGGCTGATGTAACAGTTGTTTCTCCTGCACCAAAGAAGATCAATATCACAGTAGATGTATTAGGCAAAGTAGACAAGGCAGAATTCAAATCGGCAATCAATAAATACATCTCATCCAAAAATCTAGATATGCGCTATATATCATCAGCTCAAATTGGAAAGTTATTAATGGAACAAAATATTACAGACTATCGGAATCTAAAACTCAATGGTTCAGATAAAGTAACAGCAACAGATGCGGAATTGCTTTCCGTCGGTGATATTACCGTAAATGAGTTTATATCTTTTGATTAGGTGATGTGAGATGGATTTTATCAGAGAAGAAGATATAAGTTTAGCGGAATATTTACCTATGTTCATTACGAACGATGCAGAGATACAAACATTACTCTCTACGGAATCGAAAGAGCATAATCTCCAAAGGACAGTATTGATTGATATACTTAAACAGTTTTTCATATCTTCGGCAACATGGGGGCTTGACGCATGGGAAAAAGTTTTTGCTATCTACTCAAAACCAAATGAAAGCTATGAATTGCGCAGAGCGAAAATATATACAAAGTTACAAAGCAAACAAATATCCACTGTAAAATTTTTAACTCATTTAGCAAAACAGTTTTTTCCACGTCAGGCAACTGTAGAGATAAAAGAGAAAAATCCACAAAACCTATTTTATTTAATCGCGAATTGTACGGCACTCGATGGAGACTATTTTTCTTTATGTGATGCGATGGAGATCTATAAACCGGCACATCTTGCAATGATTGTACAGCACTATTTAGATGCCATAGGAGGGATTCGATTCGGCGGAATAATTCAACAAGCAAATGTGATTCATCTGCTACAGGATGGAGCACAGAGCAAATACAACGGAGAATTAGGGTTGAAATAACAAGAGGGGTCAACATATGGCGAAATATCCAAACGTGAAATTAACACAAAAGGGCTTAGATATGGCGATTAGTGCCGATAAGTCAAAAAAAGTGATCTATACCCATATTGGCATCGGCGATGGTAAACTCGGTGAAAATGAAAATATTTTGATGTTAACGGAAATGAAAAGCAGAAAAATATTTGCAAACATTACGGACATCAACAATGACAGTAAAAATCAAGTGACCCTTGAAACCATTGTCAGTAACAAAGTAGTCGATCAAGAGTTTTACGCGAGGGAAATCGGCATCTATGCGAAATTTGGCAATAATGGGCAAGAAGTGCTGTATGCGTATGCCAATGCGGGCGATAAAGCAGATCATATGCCGTCGAAAGAACAGCCACTTGATGAACTCAAGCTAAAAATAACGCTCATTGTTGGTAATGTGGACAATGTCACTGCTATTATCAATTCATCAATTATTTTTATCACCTTGGCAGATTGTCGCAGAGAGATTGCAAGACATAATGCTGATCCAACAGCACATGGCGATTTTGCACGGAAGAAAGACTATTACACAAAACTTGAAACAGATGCAAAGCTAAACGGCAAAGCAAATACAAACCACGGGTTACATGTTCCTACAAAAGAGCAAGCGAATAATACTAGATTTTTGAGAAATGATAATACATGGCAAAATGTAACACCACAGAATATTGGAGCCCCAACGAAAACAGGCATAGGAGCAACAGGAACATGGGGAATAAACATCAGTGGCAAAGCGAATACCGCAGGTGTTGCGGATGGTGCAAATGTACTGCGTGGAGATAAATCTTTAACCAATCAAATCCATATAGAAAACAATGAACAAAACAAATGGATTCCTGTTATTGTTGGAGATAGTTTTCAGCACACTCTACGCGAAAAAATAAAAGTAGGGGCAGCAGGTATTGCAGATGTAGCAAATGCTGTTGAGTGGAATAACATCAGAAATAGACCGTCTGCATATACGCCTATAAGTCATAACCATGACAATCTATATCCATCGCTCCATGGCGCAAGGGCAACAGGAACATGGGGAATAAACATCAGTGGCAAAGCGAATACCGCAGGCGTTGCGGATAATGCCCATATTGCCGACCGTGTAGGTAATGACGTTAAAAATATGCGGTTTCATTGGACAAGTCAAAATGGACAGCCAACATGGTTATGGGGCGGCAATGATAGCGAAAATATGTATGTCTACAACCCCGTAAATTTCAATGTGAATAATGCAAGAAAATTCGAAGGACGAACATTTGCACAAGCAAAAAGCGAAATACAAACGCAAATTTCTGTATTAACAGGTACAATTGCGCATGGTGGCACAATACCATTGCCCAATGGATATACAGAGGCACAATGCAAGTGGTTCGTATCAATGAAAGACGATAATCCGGAAAATAAAACATGGGATGTTCTGGAAGATGATAGTGTACTGAACTATAAAATGGAATGTTATACACAAGGAAGGAAAGTAGTATGTCGTTCCTTCCATCACGGAGAGCGCGGAGGTGAAAAGATTTGGGTGAATGGAATCGCTAATTACATAATTATAGGAGTGAAATAGAATTACAAGGTGAATCACATGTATTTTTTAATCAGAAGTGGATATTGCATCGGATTATCTGAATCAAAAGAAGAATTAGAACAGCAACAGAAAGATGGGGATATAATTATGCAAATCGCCGAAGAAAAAGGTGCAGATGAGATATTTACCATTGATACGGAAGGGAATTTGATAAAAAAGTAGGTGATATGCAAGATGATGCTTGAAACATTTTTGATGGTGCTCTGTGGATTCATTACCTTGTTTATGTTTTTTTACAAGTTGATTATCCTTCCTCTGTCTGAGGCAATTACAGAACTTAAAGTGATGTTGGCGGAAATACGAGAGGAAATCAAACTAGAAAATGAAAAGAGAAGCAGAATAGAAATTCGTGTGTCTGTGCTAGAAGAAAAAATATATCATCTTGAACATATATGATAGGTGAAAGAGGGCGATTGAATGGAGAAATTCAAAAAGGTTATAGAGAAAATATCGGTGAATGGGATCGTTGCATTATCTCTGTGCATTGCACTTTTATTTTGTGTAACAGCCGGGCAAAATGATCTAGCACAGAGCCTAGCGAGCGGATTGCTCGGATTTTTGTCGCGTTCAGTCATTAGGGGGTAGTAATATGGAGAGAGTAAACATTAAAAACACTGGTTTAAGTTATGATTACAACCGTCTATCTACACGTAGAAAAACAGATATGATCGTTCTGCACCATACAGGAAACCAAAATGATGATGATTTATCAGCACAGGAGATCAACGCATCACATCAAGCACAGGGATGGACGTGCATTGGTTATCATTACGTCATCCGAAAAAATGGAACAATAGAAGAAGGCAGACCTCATTGGACAATCGGTGCTCACGCATACGGTGAAAATTCACATACAATTGGAATTCATGTATGCGGAAATTTTGAAACAGCAATACCTACAAGCGCACAGATTGAAAGCCTTGCGATGCTCCTAGCAAACCTTTGTACGGATTATGGCTTACCTGTTGATCGTCAGCATATTGTTGGGCATCGTGAACTTATGCCAACTGCCTGTCCCGGAAATAATCTATTTAGGAAAATAGATACAATTCTTGGTAAAGCAATTTTCTATCAACAGTGAAAGACACCTTAAATATTTATGGTGGTTTTTATGAAATTTCTGCGGGTCATGCAGTAATTTTGAAAAACGCTTTACTTTTGGTAGACCATAATATGTAATATAATTACAGTTCGGGAGGCGAACGAGTGAGCGGGCAAGCGCAGAAAGGAGGAACACATGGAAGATATAGGTATGACAGATACGCAGTTCAAAGGGTTTATCAGTTTCCTTCTTGATGATATTCAAGAGGTACAGGAAAAACTTGAGAAAGAAACCTTAACGGATGAAAAAGTTAAGGAGAAAGTCAAGAAAATCGCTGATAAGCTGGAGCAAATCATGAAAGACTAACCGGAGCATTAGGGAAAGCGGGGCGGAGCTTGCCGCCTCCCCGCGATATTCCCTCATACGGCAAGAAAAGGCGGTGACAGCCATCGAAAAAAGTTAGGGAGACCAACAGATAACCCACGAACAGAGAAAATCGGTGTGCGGCTCTCTAAACGGGAGATGACAATATTGGGCGAGTGTGCCGAACGTCTCGGCACGACACGGGCCAATGTCATCGTCATGGGCGTCGAAAAAGTCTATCAGGAACTGGAGCGGAACTAAAAAGAAAAGCACTTTGCGAAACTGCGCAGAGTGCTTTTCTTATCGCCGTTTTGAAGGGATGCGAAGAAAATGTTGGAAAAGATAAAGTCCTTTATGTTGGAGAATAAAATTACAGCAATTTCCATGAGTGTTGTTGCAGTTGTGATGATAGCCTATGCTATCGGTCACTATAGGGCACGACAAAGTTATACAGAAAAGCCTACTATCGTTACACAGGAGGAAACACAAGAAGTAAAGACATTACGTCAACAGCTTGATATATCAAAATCAAATGCTAATGTGCTCCAACGTTATATTGCAAATGCGCAGAAAGGTCAAAAGCCGCCCGTTGCTACTTATTATATCAATACTCCCACCGTTGAACAGGCGGCGAAAGTAGTAGAGCGGCAGATGAAAGAGGATGCTCAGACACTTCCACAGGCGGCACGGGAAAAGAGTGACCGCACTATTATCACGCCGATCACCAAAGATAAGGACGGGAAAGAACTATCACCAGATCAACAACGGGTAGATATATACAAAGTTAACCTTAACAAGGCACATAAGATTAAAACAGGTATTACACAAATAGATACACATACCTACTGGACAGCGGGAGTACAGATTGGAAAGTGGGAAGCGCTTGCACATGGACAAGCACAAAACGTAAAAGGAGCGACTATAGTCTATACTATCGCTGAGTGGTAACATAAAAAAGAAGCAGCTTCGGCTGCTTCTTTTTTTGCCTACAATTTGCCTACACATCCATGGATAACGATTGTTATATGCTGCTTTTTTATTTTGGATAAACCACACTGGAATCATCACAGAACCGCGTAGAATATGAGTTTATGGAAAACTGGATAAGTCTGTAATAATCGTTGGATAGTTAGCACTCATAATAACATATATTCCGATTTATGTCAGAAAAATCTCTTTAGTTTATGTAGGCAAATAAAGGGGGAATTATACCGTAAAAAGCCAAAGTATATCATCCATTTTCTAGTCTAAAAAAGGGTTTTGAATGAATGTGAAGAATATGTTATTAAATAATTATATCTTTTCGTTAGGAGATGAATGAATGGCAAAGAAAGATGAGCAGGCAGTAATCATGCGGCCCGTGCTTATGCGAACATTGTACTTAAAAAAAGATGTCTTTCGCCAGTTTTTCTATGATAGCTCTCTCCGTTTTGGTGAGCAGCTTGGTCGTGATATTGCAGCACTTAAAGATGAGACGACCTCAATTATCAATAAGAAATACACGTTTTCTCTTGATAAGGCAGAAAACGATGCTCAGAGTTTTTTAAAGTGGCTTTCAGATGAGTTTTACTCAGAAGATGTATCTCATGAGCAAGAGGAGCGTTTGCGTCGGCTTGTGGCCGAATATCCGAAAATTAGAAACTATATTCATATTGAAGATGAGCAAATCGTTTTTGACCATGAGCGATTTGCCGAAGATGTAGTAGCAGGACGTTTCAAAGAAACAATTTTTGGTTTTACGTTTGATATACAGAGCATCATCGAGATGTCCATCAATACGGGATCCGTAGCACTCGATTTTTCCATTGAACCATTCAAAAAAGAACTTTTATTTTGTGATCATAAGCGAGCCAATATTCAGCCATATGCGGAGCGTCTTCTGACGGATATGAGTCTTGGGCATTGGGATCTTTATGAAGAATTGACAGAAGAGGGCCGTGAAGACAGCGTATGTCTGCGTTTGCCACCAACGGATTTTCTCGTGGCTCGTCCGCCACAGTTAGATGTCATTATGAACGGAACCTGTGCCATCGACTTTGGCACGCGGAGCACGGTTGTTGTCTGCCGTGACCGCGAGGCACGTCTTTTGCGCATTGGGAAGGGCGACTATGATAATGAGCCAACTGTGCAGGACTATGAAAATCCAACTGCAATAGAGCTGATAGATATTGAAAAGTTCAAACAACAATATCGTGCACGGAATGGGCGTCCCTATACGGAATGGTCGCAGGTAACAGCATCACATCAGGCTGCAGAAGCTATTTTTGAGCGACAGTCTACAGAAGGGATTGCAGTTTACTACTCCGTGTTCAGTGAGTTAAAGCGTTGGACACGTGATGCAGCAAATTCTCCGATTCTAAAAGATAGACATGGGTATATTCAAGAGGTTAAACCATACGCAGAAACCTTACCGATCGATGAGGGGGGGTTTGACCCCATTGAGATCTACGCGTATTATCTTGGGTTGTATATCAACAATATGCATCGAAGCATTTATCTTGACTATATTTTATCCTTTCCTGTTGGCTACGAAAAAGGTGTGCGTGAGCATATCCGTATGAGTTTTGAGCGTGGCATTAAAAAAACACTGCCCAAAGCCCTGCTTGAGGATCCTGAGATGATGCGCCGTTTCCGTGTATACGATGGTGCCAATGAACCGGCGGCCTATGCAATCAGTGCTCTTGAAGCATATGGGTTAGAACCGAAGGATGTAGGGGAAGAAGTTGCCTATGGTGTCTTTGATTTTGGTGGTGGAACGACAGATTTTGATTTCGGCGTAGAGTATGTACCAGAGAATCGCCGCAGAAAATTTGTGATTGAGCAATTTGGTTTTGGGAGTGACATGTACCTTGGTGGCGAGAATATTCTTGAGTTGCTCGCTTATGAGGTATTTAAGGATAACCTTGCAGAGATGCGCCAACATAAAATTACATTTGCTCTTCCGCCAGAAAGTGAGACGTTTGCAGGCGCAGAGGCGTTGGTGCGTGAAACACGTGATGCAGCATCACATTTGAACAATAAGATTCTAGCAGAGCGTCTGCGTCCTTTCTGGGAACGTGGTGCAGGTTATGAGGAGTTTGCGGCAGGGGAGGCTTTTGACACAACATTAACGCTCTTTTCTTCAGAAAAAACAGGGCGGGCGGGGAATCGTGCGGAGGTCCACCTTCATATTAACATACGCAAGTTAGAGCGGAAATTGGAAGAGCGCGTCCGCCGCGGTGTAGAAAATTTCTTCCAAGCGATGGCAACAGCCTTTAAGCGCCGGGAGGTAAAGCAAGTACATATATTCCTTGCAGGCAACTCCTGTAAAGCACCTGTGGTAAAAAAGCTTTTTGATGAGTATATTGCACGGCAAATGGGAGGCAGCACTCCATCACGTATACCACATCACGCTCCTGCTGTGAAGGCCGTTCCTACGCAGGAAGCAGCTGTTGCGCTAAGGAAAGATAATGAGTCTGATGCAGGTAAAAAGATGCAGGTGTCGGTATCTCGTAAGGATATGTCTTTCAAACTTTATCTTCCTCTTGGTATGGAAGATGTGGAAAAAAAGACAAAGGGGAAATCTTTCTTGACTGATTTTGACAGACTCCGTACAGGGAAAACCGGTGTGGCATTTGGTCTTTTACGTTGCCGCAGGGGGGGGAAAGATGTCAAGATTATCAACAAGAATGTGGATGCAAGAGACGAACTTCTGTTTCCATATTTCCTTGGCAGCTTAAATGAACGTGGGTACTTTAAGGTTGATATTGGAACGAGCATAGACTATGGCGAATGGACATACTTTACCTATGCAGATGAAGATGAATTTGAGCTTTATTACACACAAGAGCCGCGTGCTCAGCAAGGTCATATGCGATCCGCTGAAGTTCGTATGGTACGGTGCATTATCGATGATGATGATGTGAGTGATGATGATCAAGTAGGGGTCTA
>ERZ773099.642-NODE-642-length-28753-cov-5.680117_pt1 | contig 28753 bp, 22 predicted proteins | sample MGYA00511120_ERZ773099 | MGnify/ENA primary metagenome ERZ773099 (study PRJEB29015, sample SAMEA2738012) | human oral metagenome | biome: human oral; feature: human-associated habitat; material: dental | place: China | collected 2104 ... | reverse complement strand
GACGTGCCATTGGATTAGCCGCTTAGGCTGTCCAATAAAATGTCCGCACCCCCTTCTTGTAAGTTTAACTTCTATGTTTTATCCTCTATCTTGGTGTTCCGGAACGGGCAAGGAGGATGAAAATGAAAGGAACACATCTAACTTTAGAGGAATGCAAATACACTCAGCATTGTCTTGAATAAGGATTCAGTAAAGCAAAAATAGCACGAGAGCTTGGCAAGTCGCCTTCCACAGTGTCCAAGGAAGTTAAAAAACGTAGGGCTTTCAAGTACGCAAGTAAATACGGTAGAGGCGCTCGGTATTTCCGCGAAAACGCAGGCAGGCTTAAACAATGTTTCGGCTGCAATTAAAAAAGCCGGCCGGTGGGTTGCCGATCGGAAATGTAGGTGATATCGGTAAGCTATTCTTAAATATATATTACATTCTTTGTTCTGCAAGTTACCAGCAAGTTAGATTTTAACGTAATCCCACTAGATGTTGTTTAAAATGCAGGGTTTTTACGAATACAGCACAAGTATTCTCGCACATCTGCAAGTTGCCGGCAAGTTAAACCTATGCCCATATTGGAATATATTTCATATGCCTTGGTGCGGTATTGGGATCCAATGGCTTTATGTATCCCTGCTCTACTGCCTCCTTGATAAGTCTTGAGATACTTGCAGACGATGACGTGCTAAGTCCAAACCTATCCCTCAGAGAACTGTTTGTTGCCACATCTCCTGCAAGATATTTTATACAAGAGTGAAGATAACATGACCACAGTTTATCCTCTGGTGAAATATTTTGAAATGCTATGTCCGCATGCATAACAACTTTTGTATTCTCTTCGTATAGCGTAATCTGCGGAGCTGGAGTTTTATCCATTTCACAAGATACTACAATTCTGTCCCAACCAGATCCAAGTTCTTCGCACATCCTCATTCTGCGCATGAGAGATGCTAACCTTTCATTTCTGGATTTTGGAGGATTATCTACGATTCGAAAAACATCAACAAGTGGTTTCCCCGGGTTTGTAAATTCAATTCTATCCTTAAAAATCTCAATAACCGGACCTGTCCCGGTCATTGAAAAATCTTGGTGAATAAGTGCGTTTGATATAATTTCCCTGATGGCTACCATGGGATACAATTTTTTAGTGGTTCTTAAAGCTCCGGAGATTTCCTCTACCGAAGGAAGAACTGCTTCGAGAAATTCCATTAGTCCCTCAAACCCCACAGCATAGCCTTTCGTACCAGTATGATCTTTTAGAATCTTTAATTTGTCTCTTCCTTCATATTGGACTACTCTAACAGCTTTGCGTTGAAGAGAAGGAAAATTATCCAACTTCTTTGCAAAAAGAATCGCCCCAAGATTCGATATTATAAAAGCACCATTTTCCTGTTCACGCACAATTCCTTCTTCAATCATATAATGCAGAATTCCATCGCTATTTGTTGGTATTGCTTCTTCTTTTAACTCAAAATATTTCCCGTAATCTAATAATCTTAAAACATCTTCTCTAGTCAACTCGTCGCTTGCCGCCCCATCTTCAAAGGTACTCGCTTTTATTTTATCCCATAGCTTCGCCTGCATTGTTGGATAATCAGCCAGAGGTTTAGTATAACTTCCGACCCGGATGTATTCCACTTTCTTAAATTTAACAGGATACAATTCTGCTCGTTCAATACTCAGAACTACAACTCGTTTCCCTTCAACAAATGCTTCTTCGAAAGTAAATGAAACATTTTCTGAAAGCATCGTGCGAAGCCAGCTTTCTAACTCCTGCCCGCCTTTTTTTATGTTATATTGGCTTTTATCTGTTTCAATAATTTTATGTGTTGTATCATCTACACCCCAAACCATATATGAACAGGCCTTATCACTATATGTTGCAGAATTTGCAAGCGCACAAATATCTTTCCCTATCATTTCAGAGTCAAAGTTGTTATGCTTGAACTCAACCCACATTGTTTCCGTGGGTAAATCTATTAATCTTAAAACTAATGCTTCTAAATTCTCCATTGAATATTTCCTCTCATTACTTCGTCTGAGCATATTATACTCAAAGAATTGTAAATTCGCCATATGGATTTATGAATAATGTATACGGCAGCCGTTGGGCTGTCTTTTGCTTACCCTACAATCAGATTCAGTATCTCCTTTGCGAAGGTAATTATCACGCCACCTGTCAGAGTCAGAAACCCGTTGGCTTTTTGAGATGGATCGTGGAATTTCAGTGACAGGCCAACCTGCACGATACCGAATCCCAGCTCCAGAAGCTAAAATATTTATTTGACTAAGTATTCTTTATTCCTAATTTATCTAAATGATAATTCAGAGACTGTTTTGTAAGTCCTAGTGAAGCCGCCGCCTTCGTACGGCTGGGATTATTGCTCAAAGCTTCCAAAAGAATCGTTCTTTCATAGTCTGTTACTATTTCAGAAAATGTTTTGGACGCCATACTTGACTCCGACTTTGTCATATCCTCCGGCTTGGTGGCCGCTAAAACATTTGCTCTGATGTACTCCGGTATGTCTTTCACCTGCACGATATCGCTGTCAGTCATGTTATACAAACCCTCGATGGTGTTCTGCAGTTCACGTACGTTTCCCGGCCATTGGTACCTGTTCAGAACATTCCTTGCTTCATCAGATATCCCATATATCTGATACGTCATCGACCGATTATATCTTTTTATGAAAACATCTGCCAAATAGTCTATGTCGCCAGTTCTGTCCCTGAGCGGTGGAAGCTTTAGTATCATTCGTATTCGGATTCACCGGATTTACCATGAAAAAGCTGGATACCGATATAACGAAGGTTGAAAGTGAAGAAAATGAGCAATAATGAGTAATATTGTATAGTCAATTAAAACAGATAGTTATTAATAATAATTTGGAGAACAAACAAATGAAATGGTCAGATATGCCCAGAAGACCTTACTATGATAATTATGAACGAGTTGATATAAAAAATGACCAGAAATGGTTTGAAGTCTACAAACTGCCCGGCGATGTATATGCCATATGCGAACCTCAGCACTTTCAGGAAGTAAATTTCTTTCTGATCATCGGAAGTGAGCGTGCACTCCTTCTGGATACAGGAATGGGTATCTGCTATGCCAAGGCAGTCATTGATGAACTGTACTCCGGCAAAGTAATTGCCGTTAACAGTCACTTCCATTTCGACCACGTTGGGAACAACTGGAAATTTCAACCGGTTCACGCATTCGACGATCCCTATGTCATAGCTGCATCTAAGAAAGAACGTACCTCAACCGATTTCGGAGATCAGTTCGGGCACAGCACACTAAGCCGGTATTGCGATACTCTGGCAAGGATATACAGAGAGCTTCCAGATGTCAAAGCTCTCTATCCTTCGCATAATGAACTGATTGTTGATCCCATCAAACTGAAAGAAGCATCCGAAGGCATGAATGCCATCATAGACGGCACCGCAACTCAGCAGAATGAAATGGATTCCGGTCATGAGTATCTCGAAGATGGCACCGTATTGGCACAATATCAGTTTGACGGTTTCTCGATCATTTACGACCCTAAAAGTAACTAATTATCATGAACAGCAATAATGCCTTTCCATCAGACTGTCTGTATTCTTCTCATATTGAAAGCCTGCAGATAGGCTTTCCTTTCGTTCTGCCGCATCATATGATGGGTTCATCTTTCTTTTCTATCGGAAGCAAATTGCTTTTAACATCTTTATTATGCCTGATACTAAAAAGTTCAAGTAGGGTTTGCGCAAAAGAGAAGAGGGTTCGCAATTTACTAATACTTCTCAATATCTATTCGTCCCAGCACACTTCGTCCGTCGTGATCGTATCCGGTCTATATGCCTTTACATCATTGAAAATCTTCGACTTGAGAGATTTATTATATGTCCACAGGTCAAGATTAAGCGCATTCTGCTTTACCTCATTTACGATTTCATCGGTAACATGATTTCTGTTTATGCTTACCGAAGTTATGCCGTTGTTTTTCGCGTCTCTCACAGCTTTTATAAAATCCACGTTTTCTGTCTTCTGAATTCTTTTCAGCGAATCTCTGCTGAGTATATACGAGGTGTAGATGTCCGCGGAACTTCCCGTACTTTTGGTTATATATGCCTTCGTCCTCTTGATAGAATTTAAATCAAAACTTATGAATCTGGCTGTTTTCAGCAATCCGTGCGCATTAACTTTATCCACCAAAAGCTTGATCCCCTCATCGGACATTCCCTCATTGTCTATAAAGTCATACTTTATCTCTATGATGGGCACCATTCCATATTGCCGACAAACAGTCAGATATTCATCTATGAAACAGGCCTCCGGAACTTTGGACTGTATTTCACTCTTCGTCATATCGTACACGATGTCGCTCCCGGCGTCGAAAACCCTATCGAAAGTCCTGTCATGCGATATGACTATGTCACGCTCTTCTTTCGGTTCTGATCCGGAGGCGTCGCGTTCGGCGGTTTCCCATACGTCACATTCCACGCCCCAGAAGCCCGCCTTTCCGGCTTCGATAAAGGCTCCCTTGGTATTTTCCTTCTGAGAATCGTGAAGTCCCCTGTGGGCTATGAATTTCACAAGGCTCTTCTTCAGATTCACAACTTCCATCTTCACCTTTTCTTTTCTCTTGGAGCCATCGACAGTACTTGCCGTAATCGTTGCAACTCCAAGACCCACCGCTTTGACTTCCCCCTTTGAGTTCACCTTGAGTATCTTGGAGTTTGACGATTTCCATGTGAAGGTCTGTTTGGTGGCTTTCAACGGTGTGATTTCAGTGGTCAGGCGTTCCTTGGTTCCTATCAGCATATCCGTTTCGCCCTTTACTTTCAAGGTCTTGATTCTGCTGCCCACGACAAACGACACCGTCCTGTATTTCCTGTTGTCCTGCTTTGAAATAACGGAGATCGTCACATTGCCGGTATCCAGAAAACTGACCCTGCCCTTTGAGTCCACCTTTGCTATGGCATTATTGCTGGAAACCCATTTAAGCCTCTTGTTCCCGGCATCGCTCGGATAGACTTTCGCTGAAATTTTACTGCTCTCATTAGGTTCAAATATTCTGCTGTTGTCTATCTTCGTCAACTTTATCTCGGAAACTTTTTTGCCTACGGTTATTCTGACGCTCTTCTTGATTCTTTTCCTGTTGCGAAAATAAGCGGTGATGGTAACTTTACCCTTTTTCTTCGCCTTTATCTTTCCTTTTTTTGAAACGGTAGCTATTTTTTTGTTTGATGTCCTGAAAAGCAACTTTCCGTATTTTTTCTTTGCACCCTTGACCCGGTACTTGATCTTTTTCTTTTCACCTTTTTTCAGCACCGTTTCCTTACTGATGTTCTTAATCCTGATCTTTGCCGACGCACCGTACACATCTGCGGCGGCGCCGGTTCCGTACAAAGCAAGCAGAATCAGAATCAGAGATACCGTACCTAACAATACGATTTTCTTAAACAAAACACCTTTTCTCAAAATATTCTTCCCCCGAACTATTTCTAAAAACAAATTACTTTTTCGTCCCGCGCTATTCCTCCGATGCATCCTCCATTATTGAATCGAACTCGTTCGCAACTTTTTCAAACAGTTTTTCATCTTCAATATCCTCAAGTTCAAACGACCCCTCATCGTCTACTTCCTTATACCCGTATATCCAGACGTCATCCGAATCGTCGTCGGGAATAAGCGCAATATAATCCTTGCCGTCAACGTCAAAAACACCCATGATTTCGCAATCTACAGGTTCGCCTTCCTCAAACTCCAGCGTAATCACATCGACTTCTTCCTGTCCAACATTCTTATTCTTATCTTCAGCCATCATCATATCCTCCGATCCCATCTCAAAATTACTTAACAAACACTATAACATCAATGCGTCTTTTGTGCAAGAAATACGAACAAATCACTCAATAATTCAGCAGCGGCTCCCTTCAGCGGTCACAGCTATCCGCAAGGTTCCGATTCACCCCGAAGGCCTTCAGTTTCCTCGAAAATAGTCTACAATACTTTTCGCCACTTTCTCCGTTACTGTCGGAACACCACAAAGTTCCTCCACACTTGCGTTCTTTATGGCATCTATGGATTTGAATTCATAGAGAAGACGGTTCCGCCTCTTCTCACCCACGCCCGGGATGTTGTCGAGCGCCGAGCGTACGGCTTTCTTGTTATGCAGATTATGGTGGTATTCTATCGCAAAGCGGTGAACTTCCTCCTGTATGGTTCCGCAGTATCTGAAGAGGGTAGGTCTTTCCTTCAGCGGGATCTCACTTCCGTCGTCAAACACTATGGCTCTTGTCCTGTGACTGTCATCTTTCGCCATTCCTACCACGGGTATCGGAATTTTCATCGCATCGAGGACCTTTTGTGCCGCATGCACCTGTCCGAGTCCTCCGTCCATCATTATAATGTCGGGCAGTTTTATAAACCTAGGCGTCCCCTCCTTTGCCCGTTTAAAGCGCCTGTAGATTACTTCCTGCAGACTTCCGTAGTCATCGGCGCCCTCTATGGTTTTGACCTTGAATCTTCTGTAATCCTTTTTCACTTTCATAAGACCCTGAAACACTACCATAGCCCCGACGGAGTCGATTCCGTTGGTATTGGAAATGTCGTATGATTCCACCCTAATGTCTTTCCTTTTTGACGAAAGTTTCTCCGTGCCGGCAGGATGACCCGCGCGCTTCAGCAAATCGTACATTTCGGCTCTGACGGCTTCCTCTCTTTCATTTCTGCTTTCCTCTCTTATGGAAAGAGTCTTTTTCATCTCCAGCATGTCCTGACCGGTAAGGTCGAGCAATTTCTTCTTATTCCCCTTTTTCGGCACGCTTATCCTCACTTTGTGTCCGTCACCGCCCAAGAACTTTTCCAGAAGCTCTCTATCCTCAAGTTCCTCGTCGGTCAAGATCTCATGCGGAACCGTAGCCCACTGTGAATAATATTGCTTTATGAATTCATATATAATATCCGCCTTGCTGTCCTGCGGATCCGCCTGTATGGGAAACGTTTCTCTACCGCTCAATTTCCCGCCTCTCACGGGAAAAACCACAACGAAAGTCCTGCTTCCTTCCTTTACTGCAAGGCATACATCCAGGTCATGTTCTCCGATCATCGTCACTCTCTGGGTTTCCGAAAGCGCCTTTACCGCGGATACGGCATCTCTCCACTTTGCAGCTTCTTCGTATTCCATGTTTTCAGACGCACCCTTCATCCTGCCCTCCAGACGCTTCAAAACAGGTCCGGTCCTGCCGGAAAGAAAATTCAGGATCTCAGTTATATCCCGACGATATTTTTCTTCATCAACCTCGTTGATGCACGGCGCATCGCATCTGCCTATGAAATAGTTCAGACACGGTCTGAAATCTTTCGGAAATTTCACGGTCGTGCAACTCTTTAGCTTATATATTTCCGAAAACAGTTCTACGATCTGATTGACCGCTCCGACGTCGCTGTACGGACCGAAGTATTTATTTCCGTCTTTTTTTAAAACTCTTGTCTTGACGATACGCGGGAACTTCTCGCTCACGGTTACCATTATGTACGGATATGTCTTATCGTCTCTTAGCAAAACGTTGTACTTCGGCATATACTTTTTTATTAAATTGCACTCCAGAATCAGCGCTTCCATCTCGCTCGAGCAATTTATATACTCAAACTCGGCTATATTTGAGGCAAGTGCTTTAACTTTCGGATTGCTGTTCTGATATGACTTTTGAAAATACTGTCTGACTCTGCTTTTCAACGAAACAGCCTTTCCGACGTATATGACCTGTCCGAGTCTGTCTTTATGTATATAAACTCCCGGCGAATCCGGGAGTTTATTGAGATTATCTTTTATATCAAACATTTTTCATTTCTGCGGCATACCTGCCGGTATCTGCCTTTTCCCTTATATTCTTCGCATCGACTTGCGCTCTTGGTATCGCGGTTTCTCTTCAATATCCGCGGTTTCTTCGTCTGCGTCCTTCTTCCTCCCGCAGCTGCTGCTCAAGAATTCTTCTGATACGTCTTTTTCTGCGCCTTTCCCGCTGTCTCTTCGCCTTTGCTCTGAGTATTACGACCGCCATTAAAAATGACGCCAAAATAATTGTTGCAATCAGGATTACGATCGTGGCGAAATTCGAAATTCCGAAATACGACGGGAACCAGCCTTCTCCGACGCTCTCCTCCGCCAGAAGCGGAACTTTATGGGTGACTTCATCGCCCACGTATATGTTGCAGTGCCCGACGACCTGTCCTTTTTTTACGGGAGCCCTGACGTTGCCATACATGATAGATCCGGTCTTTATCAGTTTTTTTGACCCCTCTTCGGGAAGATAGGCATACCCGTCGCTTGCGCTGTATGCTCCGATCTCCGTCTTTTCTCCATGTTTTACTCTTACCTTACCGAGCCGCTTCCCCTTTTTTACGACTCTGTAACCGTCAACCCTGCTCCCGGCATATTTCGCCAGTTTCAGGAGATCGTCCTGCCGCTGCTGTTGAGAGGCTTCAAGCAATACAATGAACAACTGCATACCGTTATCGCCGCTCTGTACGGCAGACTGCCTGTCCTGCGCGGCCTCAGTCCCCGCATATCCGGAAAGTTTCTCATCGCCGCCTGCCGTAATTCCCTTTCGGCTTAGGGTTCTCGCTTTGTGCTTGTTCGTCATCGCAAATCTATGAGTGTTTTTTTGACTGATTTCCCGGATCGTCCTGTTTGATAGAGCAACCCTCAAAATCTGCATATAGTCCTTTGCGGTGGTGTACTGACCGCGCGCGTTATCTCCCGTCACATTTTTGAACTTTGTCCTTCTGCAATCGATGTTCCTCACCGTCTTATTCATTTTCCCGATGAACTCATCAACGCTTCCGAATGTGTTTTCAGCCAGAGCATATGCGGCGGCATCGCTTCCGAATATCAATGTTGCGCAGATCAGGTCTTTGGCGGTGACCACCTCATTTTCCCGCAGTTCCAAAAGAGTCCCGCCCCGACTTGCGGCATTTTTGGATATTTTGATCTCCTTGTCCATCGACAATGTCTGCGCCGCAACAAGCGCGGTCACCATCTTCGTCAGACCGCCCGGAGCATACCTGACATTGGCGTTTTTGGCATAAACGGTTGCGCCGGTATTCTCACAATATACCATGGCCCCACCCGAAGAAACCGTGATTTCGTTTTTGGCAGCGTCGGAATCCGCATTCACAAACGACATGCCTGTGACAAGGAAACACAAAACTATTAAATTGCTCAAAGTTCGTAGCCTTTGACTCACTTCCTGATCTCCTGACAAACAACGACCTTACACCTCTATGCATCCCCGCGCGCCGCTCTCCTGTAACGCTCCTACCGGACCGCGGCGGCGATACATCTTATTTCTTCGAATCCTCGTATTTTTTCATGAGCGCAATCAGCGCATCGACGCCCTCTTCCGGCACCGCATTATAAATACTTGCACGCAGTCCCCCGACCGAACGATGCCCTTTCAGATTTATCATTCCGTTTTGCCCGGCGAGCTCTATGAACTCGGCATCCATGTCGGAATCGCCGGTCACAAAGGTCACATTCATGAGCGAACGGTCCTCTTTGTCCACGGTTCCCCTGAACACCGAACTTTCGTCGATCGCCCTGTAGAGTTTTTCGGCTTTTCTCAGATCCTTCTCATGCATAGCGGCGACCCCGCCGTTTTCAAGCAGATACTTGAAGACCTCACCTGCCACGTAAATGGAAAAGCAAGGCGGCGTGTTGTACATGGAGCCTTTTTCTTCATGAATTTTGTAATCCAGATATACCGGAACGTTTTCAGGAGCGTGACCTATCAAATCCTCTCTTATGATTACAATCGTGACTCCGGCAGGCGCAACGTTCTTCTGAGCTCCCGCCCATATCACGCCGAATCTGGAAACATCGATTTCCTCGCTGAGAATACACGATGACATGTCGGCGACAAGCGGCACGCTCCCCGTATCCGGTATGTATGAATATTTCGTTCCGTAAATCGTGTTGTTATAGCAGATATATACATAGTCCGCGTCACTTCTGAAATCGCCTGCGGAAAGCTTTGGAATGTATGAGTAGGTCAAATCCTCCGAACTCGCAACACATTTTATATCGCCGAACTTCAGAGCTTCCTTATATGCTTTCTTCGCCCACTGACCCGTAACTATATAGTCCGCTTTCTTCGATTTCCTGAGCAGGTTCAACGGAATCATTGAAAACTGAAGGGTTCCTCCTCCCTGCAGGAACAGGACTTTGTAGTTGTCCGGTATGTTCATCAGTTTTCTCAGATCGGCCTCCGCATCGTCCACTATCTTTTGATATTCTTTCGATCGGTGGCTCATCTCCATGACGGATTCACCCGTTCCCTTGTAGTTAAGCAGATCGTCGCGCACGTTTTCCAACACGTCTACCGGCAGCATCGACGGACCTGCCGAGAAATTATAGACCCTGTCATATTTGCTCATTTTTCAATTCCTTTCTCCCATCCGTTTTCTCGGTTTTCTGTTATTTTTCTTATCCTTTTCCCGGTTTTCCTCTCATCCTTTTTCAGCGAATCTCTTTCCATGTTCTCCGCGGATTGCTTTCTGTAACCGAGCACTCAATATCATTAAACATCTGTCATATTTACCTCGATTTCCATACTTCCCTAAGACTCAACGCCTTTGCCCGCACGCCCTTCCGACGCCGTTTAGGCACGCCCCGGAACGCAGGAAATCCCAATGTGATTATATCACTTGGAATATTGAAAGTAAAGTTGACAGGTGATATACTTTCTACAAACTGAAATTGAAAACCGGTATTTAAAAATCATCATGGAGGTAACCAATATGTACAATATTGCAACACTGAACAAGATTTCACCCGTGGGGCTGGCTCGTCTGACCGATCAGTATAAGGTTATTGACGACATTGCCGACGCAAACGGCGTTCTCGTAAGGAGCCAGAACATGCACGACATACGTTTTCCCGAAAAGCTTCTCGCCATCGCAAGGGCGGGCGCGGGTGTAAACAACATTCCTCTTGAAAAGTGCGCGGACAGAGGTATTGTGGTCTTCAACACACCGGGCGCAAATGCCAACGCGGTCAAAGAACTCGTCCTTGCCGCGATGCTCATGTCGGCGAGAAATATTCCGGCTGCACTCGACTGGGTAAAAACTTTGACATCGGATGTAAGCAGCGCTGTCGAGAAAGGGAAAAAACAGTTCGCCGGGAGCGAACTGAAAGGAAAAACCCTCGGCATCGTCGGAATAGGAGCCATAGGCGTCCTCATAGCAAACGCGGCAAAGAGTCTGGGCATGAACGTCATCGGATACACTCCTTTTCTTACGATCGACATAGCTCATCAGACAGATGCCGGCATACCTCTGGTTACAGAACCCGATATGCTGCTTGAAAAGTCCGATTATATATCTCTCAACGCTCCCGCAAATCCAAGCACCGAGGGCATGGTCAATGCGGAATTTATCGAAAAGATGAAAGACGGCGCCGTTTTGCTGAACTTTGCACGCGATAAACTGGTAAAAGAAGACGATCTCGTTGCGGCATTGGAGTCAGGAAAGATTTCCGAATACATCACAGACTTTGGAACCGACGGACTGCTCGGAAAAAAGGGAGTTGTCATAGTCCCACATCTCGGGGCATCGACGGCGGAGGCGGAAGACAACTGCGCAAGCATAGCGGCAGATGAAATCATGGACTACATAGAAAACGGAAACATAAGAAATTCCGTAAATTTCCCCAACACCGCGCTTCCGGTGAAATCCGGGGAAAAACGAATCGCCTTAATGACCAAAGGAGTTGAAAACCCCGTGGATCTTGCGGTCAAGAACCTCGGTATCACGGTTACCGGCGTTTCAGGCGGAACAAAAGGCGACTATGGTTATGCGCTTGTAAGCACTACCGACCCGATAACCGAAGTTCCGAAGATTGAAGGAGTTATCAAAACAAGAATTATTTAACGAAAAGAACGGCGGGCAGGGGCATTCGCACCTGCCCGCTTTTATATTGCTGCAATAGCCGCTCTTACACATAACCGCAAAATGCGAATCCGGCAATACGTGTCCGGCGCCTGCATTTTGCAAAATCTCCGATGCGGGAGTATGTGCTTTATCCGAAAATACGTCTGACCGTCAGAATACGTTTGCCGTTATACCCTATTCTGGAAACGGTTATCCCGTTTGCTTCATCCATCGCATGTACGATTTTGCCGTCGCCCGCATATATTCCGATGTGCCCGTAGTAGCATACTAGATCTCCCGGTTGCATTTCGGAACTTTTTACGGCTTTGCCTAAAGACCTGTCAGCCCCGGCATCATGAGGCAGGGTCACGCCGAAATGCTTGTAGACAGCCATTACAAAGCCGGAACAATCCGCTCCCTTTGTAAGGCTTGAGCCTCCGTACACATACGGGTTACCCCGGAATTTCTTTGCGAATTCGACAACTGCTTTTCCCGAAGCAAGGCTGTATTTATCACCCTCTTCGCTGCTTGCTTTTCCTCGCTTTGCAACACTTGTTCCTGTTCCGGAAATTATAATTCTGTCTTTACTCTTCTCCGTAACCTCGGTCTTTATCACTTCTTCTTTTTGAAGATCACCGTTTATCGTGGTTTTTTCGACCGTCACAATTTCGGTGCCCTCATCGCCCGCTTTTTTAACCAGGCTCGTATTGCGGTGAATAGTGCGGTCTTTTTTCTTTACCACGGAGAATTTAATTCTTTTCTTTTTGTCCACAGTCTGTGACGTCTTTACGCTTATCAAATTGCGCCTGACCGAATCAATCGCTATATTCCTTGTATCCTCGACATCGGCAACCTCCGGTTTCCTGTCCATATAGCCGTAATAACGGTGTTTCACCGAAATCACGGGATTCAAAGATATGCGAACATCTCGTGCTTTCTCTTCCACATATGTGTTTTTCAGCAAAGACATCGCTTCCCTGACTTCGCTTTCAGTCCTGACGGTTAAAATCGTTTTGCCTCCGGCGTCGATCTGCCAATAATCTTTAGACGCAAAAACACCCGTTGAAACAACCCATGTTAAAACCAAAAACACGATTTCCAGCACTGCGAGAGTGTAGAAAATAAATCTTTTCTTTTTAATTTGTAACGATATTTGGGAAATGCCCGCTTTCATGTCCGTCTCTGCCTGCTTCCATTTTATCCGTATTCAATACGGAACACGACTCACATCCGTTCGCATTCCGACGTACCCATATTATTTGATACATGGATTAAAGTCAACGATTCCGCTTCTTTTTTCACACACTTTTCACTTTTTCATTTTCAACCTTTACTTGACTAAATCTATCTTTTGAAGGCTCGGATGACGCGGAGAAACTATTATCTTGATGGCGCTTTTCACGTTCTCTATCTTTATTTTCTCAACTCCCTTCTGGTACTCACCGTCGAGAGTCCACGGCATCTTTCCGTCCGTCTCTATTTCAAGCTCGGATGAACTGAAAAAGGAGATATGGGGACTTTGCTTATATCTGTTCTGGGTTATCGCCCATGTTATCTGTGTAAGTTCCACTATGTTCTTCGGTGATTTGATGAGCAGCACTTCAAACAAGCCATCGTTCATGTCCACGTGATCTTTTTTTAAAGTTATCACCCCGCCCATGGATGTCGAATTGCAAATTGCTCCGAATATATAGTCGCCCCCGTACACGCCAACTTCATTTCTCAACCTTACTTTCTTAGGTCTTATAGACGGTATATCCTTGATTCCACCGAGGATGTAGGCTATATGTCCAAGCAGATTTTTCATATCCTGAGGCACCTTATACGCTGTCTGTGTAAATGCTCCGAACGACGCCACATAAGAAAAATATCTGTCATTGAATTTCCCTATGTCGAGGTTGATAGGCGAACCCGTAACGATGTCCTTTGCCCCTCTTATTATATCAGTTGAAAGTCCGAGTCCGGCAGCAAAGTCATTGGTGCTTCCCGCAGGTATGTATCCGATAGGTACGTCCACTCCGGACTGGAGTATTCCCGCAACGACCTCATTGAATGTCCCGTCGCCGCCTATACAGACCACGATGTCGTAATCTTTGGAGCGTTCTTTCGCGATAGCGGTTCCGTCCCCTCTTTTTGCCGTAGTTGCAACGGTCGTGGAATATCCTCCTTTGCAAAATACATCAATTATACCGACAAACTTGCGGTTCGCCTGACGCGTACCTGCGCACGGATTCAGTATTATCAACGCTTTATTCATAAATTCCCCCTATCTTTATGGTCTCGGGCCATCTGAAATGACCTGTCATCTTCAGCCCGTCATCGTTCAGGAGTCTGTCTTCATCTCCCGCGGGATCCTTTCCGTGCTGTATAATATACGGATAACCTGTCATGTTTCTCATCGCGGATGCGACGGCTATATGCTTGCCTTGAAAAACTATAAAATCTCCCGGCTGCCACACGAGAGGATTGGTGATGTCTTTAGAGACACGAACACAATTTCGTCTCAAAAATATATTCAGAACCGGCACCGTCCTGTAGTTTATAGACGGATCGGGTTTTGAAATCACGCTTCTGTATGCTTCCGGGTGCTGAGCAATATCTCTGTCAACGAGCACCTTCAAGTCCACGTCTACCGCACGGAGCGCATTCCACACAACATCCGTGCAAACCCCGACTTTTTTGGGCGGATAACCACCCGCAAAATACCGATCGTCATATCGCAAACCCGGAGTATTTATGTAACCCTTGGCATACAGCATTATCTGATTCCCGGTAAAAAAATCACAGCCATGATTACCTTTCGCATTTAAATCAATATCCGTAAACACCGTTCTTTTGAAAATAATGCTGAAAATGATTATGACCACCGCAATCATGAGCGTGTAAAATCTCGACAAAACCCTGTACTTATTTTCTGTCTTTCGCTTTATTATCATATTCCCCTAAACCGTGCAATCCCGTGTACCCATTCAGTTCATTCCGCCGACGTATCTACGCCAATCCATTTCCGTTCCATCTTTCTTAAATACCATCCCACACGTCTTATTCGGATCATCGGACTTTCGTATCTCTGAATGCCTGATTTATTATGATTCCGAGCACAAGAACCCACGCGAGGAAATAAAACCAGAAAAGCAGAGCGACAATCGATGACAGTGACCCGTATATGATATTGTATTTGACCATGTGCTCAGTATAGACCGAATAGAAAAATGTCACTACCACAAGCCCGGCAGCGCCAAATAAAGCCCCGGGTATCAGTGTTCTGACATTCAGTTTATAGGCGGGCATCACAAAATAGTTGTACAAGACCACAAGAAAATACAGTATCGTTGCAAGCGGCCACCTGAAATATGTCCACACGAGCGTGATAGTGTACTCCTCAACCATCCCTCCGACGAAAGCATATAAAATCTTCTTTCCGTATATCAGTACAACCAGCACAAAAGCTATGGTCAGAATCGTCATGACCATAGTTTTCAGGGACCTAAGTCTCTCCTTCAGAAAATTTCCGGTCGATCTGCTGTTGGAATATGTGTAGTTTGCAATCCTCATGAGCGAAAACTGCGCTCTGGACGCAGCCCACACGGCGAGCAGAATAAGAGTTATATTATTACCCGGAGACGAACTGTTTCTCAGAAGGCCCTTTATTATCTTTGCCATCTCCGGTGTTATGTACTGGTTGATCCAATCGTTTACGAAGTCCATGGTTCTTATGTTCAGCATGCCGAGAAGCTGTGTCATTACGACAATGGTCGGAACTACGGAAAGCATGATATAAAAAGCGATCTGTGCGGCGAAACCTTGGTAATACGGATCTCCGAACTGCTTTATACCCATCAGCACAATCTGACGCAATCTATCCTTCCCATGACCCGGGTTCATAATTCTTCCTTTCGCCATTCAGCATTTCGGCAAGTTTTTCAAGCGCCTTCGCCCTGTGGCTGATTTTATTCTTCTCTTCTCTGCCAAGCTGTGCGAACGTTCTCTGATACCCGTCGGGGACGAATATGGGATCGTATCCAAACCCGCTGTCCCCTGCAGGCTCCGGAAGGATATGACCGTGACACTCTCCTCTTGCGACCAGCTTTTTTCCGTCCGGATACACCATTGTGATAACGGAAACAAACTTGGCTTTTCTTTCTTTGTAAGGCAGGTTTTCCAGTAGCCCAAGCAGTTTTTCGTTATTCTTTGCATCGTTTGCGTCTTCGCCCGCAAATCTCGCAGAGTAGATGCCCGGAGCCCCTCCCAGATATTCCACTTCAAGACCCGAATCATCGGCAATGGCTATTTCTCCGGTAATCTTCATTATCTCATTTGCCTTCTTGAATGAATTTTCTTCAAAACTGCTGCCGTCCTCCTCTATTTCAATATCGGGAACTCCCGCATCATCTCTCGACACCGTTTCAAGGCCGTACTTTGACGTTATTTCACCTATTTCCCGTATTTTATGATGATTTTTGGAGGCCGCAATTATCTTCTTCATACTTCCAGATTCCTTCCCGGCAATTTTTTCTGTAGTTATTATAACAGTAATTTCGCCAATCAGGCAAACTGTTTTAAGTATGCACGCCCGCATCGAAATAAACGTTTTCGCCTTTAGGCGTGGTTTTTCCCGACGAGAAGTTTTAAGCATGCACGCCTGCATGGAAATAAACCACGATACTTGGGATAACAAAGATGACCGTACCACTGTATTTTGTAACAAAACTATAGAAGAAATTTCCGGCTTTGAATCCCGAATACGCATAAGAGCCTGAAAGTCTTCACAAAAGAACGGGAAATACAGCGTACCGGCAAAATTTCATTTCACCGTAGACCGTACGATTTGCAATGCTTACAGCCATCGCATCCACTGACGGAGCAACACCGGGCAAAATTATATCGGCAGAACCCATAAACAAATTTTTCCATTCTGATTTCACATTGCCGCATACATGGAAAATATTATATCATAATCGACCACCCTATGATATAATAATGTTTACTCACTATTATGTAAACCAATTTTCGGAGGATGATTTGAATATAACTATTTTGGACGGGTACTCGATCAATCCGGGAGACATATCGTGGTCACCGCTGAAGAAATTCGGCAGTCTCACATGTTACGACAGGACGGCCGATGACGAGATATATGACCGAGTACACAAATCCGACGCGATCTTTGTAAGTAAATGTCGCATCGACAAGAAACTGATTGACTCATGCGCATCTCTGCGTTTCATAGGTGTTACCGCAACCGGATATGACAACGTCGACCTGGATGCCGCAAAAGCGAGGGGGATCGCGGTGTTCAACACGCCCGATTATTCGACGGAGGCCGTGGCTCAGCATACCTTTGCGCTCATACTGGAACTTTTCAACCACGTCGGAGATTACAACCGTTCCGTACATAGCGGCGACTGGTATCAAAGCAAGGACTTCTGCTACATACGCAGCCCTCTTGCCCTTCTGTCGGGGCGTTCGCTCGGCATTGTCGGCTACGGGAATATAGGCAAAAAGGTTGCGGAAATCGGCAGTGCTTTCGGGATGACGATAAATGTCTACAGCCGCGCGCCCGAAAAGACGGTCAAATCCGACATACTTACACTTCACTGCCCCCTTACTCCGGAAAATGCGGGATTCATAGATGCGGAATTCATTTCCGGCATGAAAGACGGAGCGATACTGATAAACACCGCTCGCGGCGGTCTGATAGACGATCTCGCCGTCGCGGAGGCGCTGGATCGCGGTAAGCTCTCGGCTGCCGCCATCGACGTTCTGTTGCAGGAGCCGCCGGTAAAGCCGCACCCGCTTGTAGAGTCACCTCACTGCCTGCTTACACCTCACATAGCGTGGATGCCGATAGAAGCAAGGAAAAAGGTCGTTGAAATATGTAGGGACAACTTAGACGCCTTTTTATCCGGAGGCAGTAAAAATAGAGTTGTTTGAGGTTCGCCGATTTGCTTTAACGGCGAAATGATTTGATAAACCGGCACTGTTTGATGCCGTAAATCCTTTAAGAAAAAGAGAGTTATCCGGGAAAGGAGATTTGACATATGCACGTATATTACAATATCAAAAATGTATCCGCAACCGTTTCGGATTCGCCGCGCAAAAATATGAGTACAGTTTTCGTACTTCCGTTTCGCTTTATTTCATTGCATAAGAGCATCGGCAGAATTATGTCGGTATTGCTGTTTATGGTACTCGTAATGACATTTTGCCTACACGACGGCGCTTATGCGAAAGTCGATGCATCGCCTGCTTCCGACACCTCTGCGGTCGATATACAGACTGTCAACCTCAGAGGTTATGTTTCAAAAGCAAAACTCGTTTCCGGCAAAACCGGATTGCATAAAAAGAAGCATGTTGTAAAGCTTTTCTGGAAAAAGACAGGATCGCTCCAGCCCACTCATTACAGCATATACCTTAGGAGTTCGAAAAAGGGCGGATACGCCAAAGTCAAGGACGTAACCGTTGAGCATGCGAAGATAAAGGTTTCCGTAAACTCCTGCCGCATCAAAGTCGTTCCGTATTATCAGAGTCAGGAAGGAAGCTGCATGAATTCCATATATCTGATGACAAAACGCAGGAACGCCCGTAAGGTAAAAGTAACCGGAATCAAGCGTACCCTGCTTACCGGTCACTCACTCAAAATAAGAGCCAAGCAAAACGGTAACGTTTCCTCATCCATAAAATGGAGAGTTTCCGACAGCAGGATAGCCAGAATCCACAGAGGAAAACTTATCGGGGTGAAAAGCGGAAGTGTTGAACTTACGGCTCGTGCGCACAGCGGGGTAACAAAAAAACTGCGTATAACCGTCATTTCCAAATATCCGGACAGCATCAGCTTTGACGGATCAGTTCCGACGGAGCTCTACGAGAGCGAAAGCGCTACCCTTAATCCTGTAATAAGCGATGCGCTGAACAAGTCGCTCAAATGGTCGACTTCTTCAAAATCGGTCGCAAAAATAAACTCGAAGGGCAAAATCACGGCGCTTAAAGCAGGAACCGTGACAATTAAGGCAGCGGCCCGCGGTCCGTATTACAAGAAGAAGTTTGCGCGTGCGAGGACTAAAATAACGGTGTATCCTCTATACCCGAAATCCGTTTCCATAGTAAACCCGTCAAGCAGCAAGCTCAATAAAGGGAATGTACTTACCATGCAGGCATCAACGGACAAAGCCAAATATACAGGTCTCACATGGAAATCGTCCAAAAAATCGGTTGCAAGCATAGACAAAAATACCGGACTGCTGACCGCAATCAAACCCGGAACCACGACCATAACAGTGACGGCTCCGGGGAAAAACAAGCATTCACTTCCGACTTCCACCATCGGCATCACGGTACAGCCCGAAGTTGAAGGAATGGTTCTGTGGGCGGAAAAGATTGCGCTCAACAACGAATTCGGTTACAGCATGAACCTGACAAAATATTCAACTTGGAAAAGTTCAAACCTGAACCGCCACTGCTACTTTTGCGACAAGACAAATTCAAAGGATTACGACTGTGCATCCTTCGTCGCCGCAGCAATCACACACGGCAATGTCGGCTTCGGAAACCTCTGTAAAAAGACAGGCGGTTGCTCGAGTCTGTATAACATTTTAATAAAAAAGGGTTGGAAAGATATAGGAAAAATAAAGCCCGAGGCTATGCAGCGCGGGGACATAATGATCAATCCGGCATCCCATGTTGAAATATTCACCGGAAAACAGAACAAACTCGGAGAATATCTCAATGTAGGCGCACACGATGACTACGACGGAATGTCAGGCGATCCGTCCGGAAAAGAAATAAGCATAGCTCCGATCACATGGTTCAAGGGCAGCTATACCACGGTGCTCAGGTTCTCAAAATAGGAACTGAACTGCCGAAAGTGCGGATTTTTCATTGACAAAGCCACGCCGTTTTGATATATTGTTCCCTGTCAGGTTGCTTTCAGGCACGTTGACGGGCGCGATTGGCGGAATTGGCAGACGCACTAGATTTAGGTTCTAGCGGGAGACCGTAGGGGTTCAAGTCCCTTATCGCGCACCACTAAAGGCTACATGTTGTAGCTTTTTTTTATTGATTTTTCTAATTTTATGTTTATAAATTATAGGTAAAAGTGGGTTATAGGACAAAAAGTGTTGATAAAAATCGTCATATCATATGAACTTTGTTAAATTTTTGATGTATACAAAATATCTGGAGTAATATTGTTGAATATAAATAATTGTCATAGTATAATTAGATTTGAAGTGTTAGAAAATTTGCTTAAGTTTAAATTGTGGTTATTTATGTTATCAATTATGGAGGTATAGTATGATTGATAGAATTGATGCACTTAATACTTTTGTCAACAACTTGGTCTGGGGTGTTCCGGCTATTATCTGCGTACTAGGCGTAGGTATATTCCTGACATTCAGATCAAAGCTTGTTCAATTCAGGAAGCTGGGTTATGCAGTTAAGATTGCCATAGGAAAATTATTCACTAAGTCAGAATCCGCAGATGGCGCAACAACTCCATTTCAGTCTCTTACCACTGCTCTTGCAGCTACTGTAGGAACAGGTAATATCGCAGGTGTTGCAGGCGCTATTGCAATAGGTGGACCTGGTGCAGTATTTTGGATGTGGATAGCTGCTCTCCTGGGAATGTGTACTAAGTTTGCCGAGGTTACTTTAGCGGTTAACTTTAGAGAGAGAAATGTACACGGCGACTGGGTTGGTGGACCAATGTATTATATTAAGAATGGTCTATCAAAAAAATGGATATGGCTCAGCTATGCATATGCCTGTCTAGGAGTTTTAACTGTATTTGGTACAGGTAATGCTACACAGGTTAACACGATAACTACAGCAATTGATGCAGCACTTCTAAACTATAACATTGTTTCAGCAAATTCAGTTAAGACAGTAAATCTGGTTATCGGAATTATAATAACTATTCTCATTTTGATAATCCTACTTGGTGGAATCAAGAGAATAGGTGCTGTAACAGAAAAGCTGGTTCCTTTCATGGCAGGAGTATACATCATCCTCGGATTAGGTGTAGTATTTGTAAATATTAAGACTGTTCCACATGTATTCCAGATGATATTTGAAGGAGCTTTCAGCCCATCGGCAGCTACAGGTGGTGTAGTAGGATCAATGTTCCTATGCATGAAGAAGGGTGTTTCAAGAGGTATATTCTCAAATGAAGCTGGTCTTGGTACAGGATCAATTTCACATGCTTCAGCTCATACAGATGAGCCTGTAAGACAGGGTCTATACGGTATATTCGAAGTATTCATTGATACTATTGTAATATGCACACTTACAGCTCTTGTTATCCTCTGTGGAGTTGAGAATATTAACTTCGGACAGAACGCAGGTGCTGATTTAACAATAAAAGGCTTTATGAATACTTATGGTGGTTGGGTATCAATTTTCACAGCAGTTGCTCTTATATGCTTTGCATTTTCAACTGTACTTGGATGGGGTCTATATGGATCAAGATGTATAGAATATCTTTTTGGAAGCCATATTCTAAAGCCTTTTACAGTAATATATGCATTTATAGCTATTCTAGGTGCTACACTTGACCTTGGACTAATTTGGGATGTTGCTGAGACATTCAATGGATTGATGTTAATCCCTAACTTGATTGGCGTATTCCTGTTAAGTGGTACGTTTATAAAACTTGTAAAGGATTATTTCAGCAGATTCCCTGTGTATGATAAGAACAAGATGTAAGCATAGAATATACAATTTTAGAATAGGAACAATTGAAACCACCGAGATTTTCGGTGGTTTTTTGATGATATAAATTAAGATACTTTGTCCTATAACCCGGAATTTTCAGTACATTTTAAATCCCCCGTATTTTTACGGGGGACAAGTTAAACGCATTTTGATATACTTTATATGAATAATCAGAATTTGCGCCGTTCTTAGTGCGATGTAATTTATAAGGAGGATTTTATTATGAAAAAGATAATGAAAGGAGAGTTGATGGCGGTCTTGATGTCACTGGTTATGGTTGTTTCGCTTATGCCGATGAGAACCTTTGCTGATGACAAGCAGATCGTATCAGAGGTTGATGCACTTGAATTTGAGGCTCCTGTCGTAGGAGAAACACCCGATACTGACGTTGTAGCACCGAGCGATGCAGCGTATAGTGTGAGGGATGAGTCTAAATTCAATGCCAACAAAACAAAATATGTAACATGGCGTGATATAACAGACGGAAAAGATATCTATAAAAGTGATATTGAGAATGGATATACGTTTTTTTCAGGGCACAAATATGAGGCAACTGTGGCTTTTGAGCTGAAGGATTTGTCGAATTACGAATGGGATGAGCAAATAAAAATTACGGCAAAGATGAACGGCAATACGATGATAGATGCAGGTGGTGAATTCAAGATCAATTCAATTGTTGTCAATAAGGATATGGGAGTATGTTTTGTGACTTATCTTTTCGAATCCGTCAAAGAAGGTCCGGGATTTGAAAAACATAAGATAAGAATAAATCCGACAACAAACGGAACTGTGACTTCAAATTATGATAAAGCAGTTGCCGGCGCGGTTATAAAATTAACGGTTACTCCTGATGAAGGCTATGAGCTGGATACTATCAAGGCAAACTGCGTAATTGACGGGCATGAAGAAGAAATAGATATGGGCGAAGAATACAAGTTTATGATGCCGAACGCAGAGGTTTTTGTGACAGCAACTTTCAAAAAGTCAGTTGAAAAACACTACACAGTAACCATAGTAAATCCGATTGAACACGGTAAGATTACGGTTGACAAGAACAGTGAATTGTCAGAGGGAGATCTTGTAAACATAACGGTTACGCCTGATGAAGGCTATGAACTCGAGACTCTAATTGTAAAAGACGAAGGTACCAATCTTGTGACTATGGAGACTCCTACCAGTTTCAAGATGCCTGCTGCGAACGTAAATGTTGATGCAACTTTCAAGAAGATGGCTGTAACAAAGTATACCGTGAAGTTCGAATCAAATGGAGGTTCAGCTGTAGAGGATCAATCTGTAAATGATGGTGAAAAAGCAACTAAACCCGCAAATCCTACAAGAGAAGCTTATGAATTTGAAGGCTGGTATACTGATGAAGCTCTTTCAAATCCATTTGATTTTGATACAGCTATAACAAAGGACACTACATTGTATGCAAAGTGGAAAGCTAAGGAAAGCAATTCTTACACCGTAACCATAGCAAATCCGATTGAAGACGGTAAGGTAACGGTTGATAAGGACAGCGGATTATCAGAGGGCGATCTTGTAAACATAATGATTATGCCTGATGAAGGGTATGAGCTCGAGACTCTAATTGTAAAAGACGAGGGAACAAATCTCGTAGCGATGGAGACAGCTACCAGCTTCAGGATGCCGGCTGCAAATGTAAATATAGATGCAACTTTTAAAAGAATATCTGTAAAATATGACATAGTTTCAGGTGCAGACGGAAAGTGGTTTAAAGATAGCGGTAAGGACTTTGAAATCGTAATAAAACGCAACATAGCAGATCATAAATGCTTTGATTATTTCGTTGGTGTGATTATTGACGATGAAGTACTTATACCGGGAGTTGACTACGATGCAAGGGCAGGCAGTACGATTATAAATATTAAGGCGGCTTTTCTGCAGAGGTTGGATGTCGGTAAGCATACCGTCATGATAATATTTGACGACAGAGAGGTAGAGATGGAGCTGAATATAAATAAAGCAGTGCCTGTTGTCAACAATGATAAAACACAGAAGGTCAATAAAGATAAGACAGAAAAAGCCAATATTGTTAACGCAAACAAGAAACCAAATACAGCTGATGAGAGCAATGTGGCTATATGGACTGTTCTTATGCTCATGTCGATAGCCGGCACAGTTGTTGCGATAAGCTATAGACTGAAGTTGAAAAATTACAGATAAAATAAACACAACATAGTGTACGTCGGCACGGGATGATTTGTATTGCCCGTGCCGATTTTGTATTGATGATAGCTTGAATTGCTTATATACAGGTAAAAATATTATATACTAATAGCTATCGTGTAAAACTTTGCAGACATGGCAATAAATAAAGTTGAAAAAAATAATATCAGATGATATACTTGTACTATTGAGTTAGCCATAACTAACGATGGTTCGATATATGTGGAGGTAAAATGCATAACAATATAGAAATACTTAAGATGCGCATTTTAACATGCTTTATTAAAATGTCCAAGTCGAACTGCAATGTTACAGGCTTAGCTAAGTCATTATCTGAAGAAAAATATGCGGTAAGCAGGGCAATGAAGTCACTGGAAAACTGCGGCCTTTTAGACAGGAGCGATAACAGGTGTCCTATTTTGACTGAGCGTGGGCAGAAGCTCGCACATGAATACGCAGATAAGATAGATGTTGTAGCAAATCATCTGCTGGGGGAAGGGGTTAATCCGGTTGCAGCAAAGCAAGATGCTTTTTTATTGTCTATGTATTGTACAAATGATACGCTTTCTGTAATAAAAGAGATAGAGGATAAGATGAGGATAAAGCAAGTTACAGACTCTTATTCTAATTTTACAGGTAAAAAACTTTGCCACAAACTTGGAGATGCAACACTTGAGCTTCAGTTTGTTATGTACAAAAACTCTGTCAAAAATAATACTAATATATCCATGGCGAATGAGGGCTTTTATCATCCTTGCATACTTACTGTGGAGAAGGGTGAGGGGCTCATCAGTCTTAAGGCTAAGAATATGAGCAGAAAATCAAGGCTTACAGGTAAGAAAATGAACGGCAAAGTAAGCGTTTTTAAGTATTTTGATGGAACCAGCTTTGTTGAAGCTGAGCGCCAAGGAGATATCGTGACATTCCCTATAGAGGCTATGAATTTTATATCTATGGGAGAGAGCAGGGACAGGATACTTCACGGAAGTCTACCTATAAGACTTGGTTGTAGCGTTGGATGTATGCATATGCCAGAAAGTCCTGCTATTTTTACACTTATAGTTTAGCTAAATCAAAATTTTGTAGCAGATATGCAACATGTGTATTTGTTCGAATCATAAGCTTTGATGGATGAATTGATTATTCTTTGTAGCAATAGTGCAACAAAATAGGACTTTATTTTACTTTATTTGGAATATAAAATTAAATTGTTAAGGGAGGGGTTATTTTGACCCAGTATTTTTACCAAATACGTTAGTCGAAACTAATGCAAGTTAGCTGTAGATAAACAAGGAGGAACTTTATGAAGAAAAGCAGAATTGCAAAGGTTTTAGCAGTTTCATTATCATTTACAACTGTATTATCAATGTTCCCGGGATTTGCGTTTGCAAATGGGGATTCGAGTACTAAAACGATATATGGAAATAAAGCTGTTGTAGAGGACGACGGAACCTACCGTGATTATTATACTCATATCAAGGTAAAAATCGATGCAGACGGCAAAATCGTATCAGTTGAGGATATTGATACAGCGTCAAATATAGATAGATTTGCACCTGAAAGCAAGCCATATTGGCAGAAATTTGTAAACGGTAAGGGTTTTGATCTCTTTAAGGGAAAGACAAAGGAAACGCTAAAGGATGTAGATGTAAATGCCATTTCTCAGGCTACCACGAGTACGAAGAGCGTCAGAGATACAATACTCAGTGCATTTGATACAGACGAACAGAAGCAGGAGCTGCTCGCCGAGGTTGACAGCTACGGCCCTGCCAGCAAATACATTGAAAAGGACAGATCGGAAGCTGAAAAACTCATAAAGGAAGTTAAGGAAAGGATAAATTCAGAAGAGTTGATATCCAATGCCAGAAGACATTTTCTGAACTTCGAGAACAAGATTAAGAAGCTTAAAACATCATCACAGGTCGAAGAAGATAATAAAAGCAAGACTGCCGGGGAAAAGACAAAGGATGCAATTGAGAATCTTGGAGACATAACCGCAGAAAAGAAAGAAGCGGTTGAGACTGCGAGACAGATGTATAATGCACTTGATGCAAATGGAAAGAAGGCTGTAACAACAGCTGTTTATAAGAAGCTTCTAAAGGCTGAGGATGAGATTTTCAATCTCGTTTACAAGAACAACTGCAAGAAGGTATCAGGCTCCTCTCCTATAGAAAATTACGGATATAATGTAAGCCTAACCGTATATTTGAGCGGAGATAAGATTATCAGGATAGAAGACAACGGAACTCTTAAGAGTATCGAAGCTGACGATAATCTATCTGCAAGAAACAAGCCTTATTGGCTCGATACATTCCTTCCAAATGGCGGACTCTATAACTATATAGGAAAGACTACTTCAAACTACAAGAACGTTGATGCTATATCAAATGCTACGTACACAAGTGATGCAGCAAAGAGAGCAATCGGTGACGCGCTTAAAAAAGCTGATGAGAACAATCTGATTGAGCAGATTAAGGCAGATATCAAAAAGCTTGAGGAGAAGCTGGACAGGAGTTCAGAAAGTGCGCTAAATAAGCTGGAAAATGATTACAGCAGCTTAAGCACAGAATCCAAGAAAAAGCTTGATGATGCAGGATATGGAGCAAGAATCAAAGCTCTTAGAGTAAAATTTGCAGCTCTATCAACACAGCCGGAAGAGGAAGATAAGATTGATCCATCAGCTAAGCAGTTTACAAGAAGTGCAAAGCTTGTTTACCCTGACGGACACGACTCAATGGTATTTACAAAGGCGTTTAATCCGGAAGTGAAGATTGCAGAGAAGGATGGAAAGGCAACATATACCGTATCATTTAAGGAAAGCGGTATGATGGGTGTAACAGAAAAACTTGAGAAGTTGACTGTCGACGGCAAGGATTACAAAGCAAAAGTCGGTAAAGATCCATATGTATCGGTGTTCACATTTACAAGAAACACTCTTGATGAAGGAAAAATCCCTGTTACAGTATATTCAAAGATGATGAATTCATCGTATGAAATGAACATAGTATTCACAGGGGAAAAGACTTCAGTTGAAAAGCCTGGCACAGAGAACCCAAAGCCTGGCACAGAGAATCCTGGAAATCAGAATGCAAAGAAATTCTATATTGCACAGGGTAAATTCCTAAAGCCAAACGGATCGGATATGAAGCTTATGACAGAAGCCTTTAATCCTGTCGTAAAGATTGCTGAAGAGAATGGAAAGGCAACATATACTATTTCATTCAAGAAAGCCGGAATGATGGGAATTGTAGAGGCGCTTGACAAGATAAGCGTTGATGGCAAGGAGATTAAAGCTAGCAAGGGTGAAGGAGAATACGTTTCACAATTTACATTTACAAGAAACAGTCTAAATGAAACGGAAATCCCGATTAAGATTTATGTAAAAGCAATGAATGCTTGGCTTGATGGTAAGGTTGTTATCTCAGGCAAAAAGGTAGATCCTAATCCTTCAACACCTGAGCAGGGCAGTAATCCTTCTAATCCTGAGCAAGGTAATAAGCCTAATGAGCAGGCAAAACCATCTATCAAATCCGGATTAAACCAGACATGGATAAGAGGAAGTCAGTTCGGGCTGGTAATAGTTTCCGATGCAGATATAAGCACATTTAAAAAGGTTCTTCTTGATGGTAAGGAACTCGTAAAGGGTAAGGACTATCAGGTTGTATCAGGAAGCACAAAGGTTACACTTTCACCTGAGATGCTTAATAAGCTTTCGAGCGGTGTTCACAATGTAGAAATCGTGTCTACAAACGGTTCGGCATTTGCAAAGTTCACAATTGCAGATAAGTTCGATTTTGGTGCTAAAGCTCCAAATACAGGAGATGCAAACACAACTATGCCGATTGCTTTAGCAGGACTTGTTGGAAGTGCTTTCATAGCTTTGACACTTAAGAAAAAGTTCGAGAAATAGAATTTTCGGCTACAGCTATGTATAACAAACGGCAGGATTGTTGCAATTAGCGATAACCTGCTGTTTGTTGTTAATTTATAAATCAATTTGGAGGAGAGGATGTCAAAATCGATAAATTTGAGAAAAATTATAATCTGTATGACTGTTGCAATTGTGGCGATGGCTTTAGGTCTTGGATATAGCTTTGCAAGCAGTGCCGGTACATATACTACAAGCGTAAGTCCGCAGTATAGAAACCCTCTAACCGGAGCAATTGAGGACTCGGGTGGCGAGGAAAAGGAAGCTCTCGGACAGGGTATGGCACAGAGCACAGTGAGCAGTGCAGGGCTTGTTGAGATTGATGCATCAGGCAATGTATATGCAACATATAGAATAAACAATGCGAGCGCCATTTCTAGAATAAGCTTCAGCACATCGGCAGGAGGTGCTTTTTACGGTGTAAGTGCTGTGAATACGAAATCTTCCGGAAACTACGCAGACTATAGAATTAAAGTTCCGTACGCAGGAGCACCGGTAAGATGTTCTGTATATGTAGCACCTATGGGACGAGAGGTTATTTTTTTTATGACATCTGCAGGTCTTACACCCGGTCAGGGCGACTTTGTAAGCGCAATCGACACATCTGCTGAACAGGCGCGCTCTTCTCAGGGTGGTGAAGGTACGGCATCAAAGTCGGAAGAAGCAAAGCAGGCTGAGGATAAAAAGACCGATGAGAAGAAAGCTGAAGACGATAAAAAGAGCAAGGCAAAGAAGGATGCAAAGAAAAAGACAAAGTCTGGCGACACTTCAAAGAATAAGAAGAACAGCAAAGTATCTAAAGCTACGGGAAAAAGCAAAAGTGAAAGCAAGAGGTTTGTCGTCTATGGTGCTCTTGTTATAGTTATTGTTTTAGCTGCAGCAGGCACTGTTATATACAAAAAAATAATAAAGAAATAGTGGAGTATGGTAATGAACAAGAGAATATTTACTTTAGTTTTTGCTTTAATTATCGCTCTTTCGCTCTGCTCATGCGTTGATCAACATGCAGGCAAAAA
>ERZ773099.641-NODE-641-length-28815-cov-26.193498_pt1 | contig 28815 bp, 30 predicted proteins | sample MGYA00511120_ERZ773099 | MGnify/ENA primary metagenome ERZ773099 (study PRJEB29015, sample SAMEA2738012) | human oral metagenome | biome: human oral; feature: human-associated habitat; material: dental | place: China | collected 2104 ... | reverse complement strand
TTCCAGATCCACTTGACGGAAACCGTAAAGTCTGCGTATTTTCCCGCAAGGCGGACGAGATGGACAAGCATCCACGCGAACCATGCGAAGAAGCCACTCGCCTTGAGGTTGAATCCAAGCACGGGCATGGGTCCGTTCATGACCGCCTCGCCCTTTCCGATGGTCGCCATCGCCCCGAGATCCTTGTAGACGAATTTGCCGAGCTGGTCGGGGGTCTTGCCCGCGATCAGCGCCATGATATTCTCCTTGACCTGCATGGCTTCCTGTGTCGCCACGGGCGCGACCGTTGGGAGCGGACGCTCCGTCCCATGCTGGAAATTCGCGCAGTCACCGATGGCAAAGACGCGGTCGCTGCCCTTCACCAGCAGATTCTCCTCGACGATAATGCGCCCCGCGCGATCGACCTCTCCGCCGCAGTCCTTGATGAAGTCCTGCGCGCGTACCCCCGCCGCCCAAATCACCGTCTTGGTTGGAATGACCTCTCCATTATTGAGCTTGAGGTCATTGCCGTCATACTCCGTAACAGCCGTATTGAGCCGCACATCGACATCGCGTTTGCGCAGTACGTCAATGGTATGCTGCTGCAGATCGGGCGGTACCATCGGCAGCACAGAGCCCATCGCCTCAAGGAGGGTCACATGGACTTCACTGAAGTCGAGCGTATGGAACTCCTTCTTGAAGATGTCGATCAGCTCCATCAGCGCGCCCGCCATTTCAATGCCCGTTGCACCGCCGCCGACGATGACAAAGTTGAGATGACGCTGACGTGCCTCGCGCTGATCGGGGCCGGATTTACGTGCGGCACGCTCGAACTCATGAATGAGATGACCACGCAGCGCGATTGCCTCCTGCAGCGTCTTCATCGCATAGGAGTTGCGCGCAACGCTCTCGTTGCCGAAGAAATTCGTCGTCGCACCAGCCGCAAGCACGAGGTAATCGTAGGAGATCTCACCGTGCTTCGTGATCAGCACGCGCCGATCCTGATCGACACCAAGCGCCTTCGACATAAAGAAGTTGACATTGTTGTTATTCTTGAAGAACTGGCGTGTGGGGTAGGCGATCTCCGACGCAGAGAGTACAGCCGTACTCACCTGATAGAGCAGCGGTTGGAACAGATGATAATTATGCCGATCCACAAGCGTGACGCGCACGTTTTCCTTGGCAAGTTCCTTGGCGAGACGCACGCCCCCGAATCCGGCTCCGACGATGACCACATGCTTCTGATCCGCCATAATGACCCCACTCCTTATTCTTATAGTGAAAAAAATCACATAGTCTGGCTATCTTTCTCTTTTGAGAAAAAATTGTATGGGACATTTCCCCTCATGGGGTACATCATACCACGTTCTACAGAAAATTCAATAGGATTTTTCGCATATAACATCCAAATATAATACGGGTAATAAAATGTTCATAGGAGAAAACTATCACGAACTCAGCGCACGATTCGCACGCCGCATGCGCTCTTCAATGATGCGCAGACGAATCATAAGCAACACGGCTCCGACGAGGATCCCGCCGTTCAGCCCAGCCCAATAGCCGTATGGTCCAAGCTCCGTCCAAGCAGCGAGCACGCAGCCCGCCGGCAGACCGAGCCCCCAGAACGAGAGGACGGCAAGCCAGAACGTGACGGTGACATCCTTGTAGCCGCGCAGTGCCCCCTGCAGCGGGGCATTGACGCAGTCGCAGAACTGCATGACGAGCGCGTAGAGGAGGAAGACGCGCAGAAGCTCCTGTACCTCCGGATTCGTCGTGTAGAGTGCTGCAACAGAGTCGCGCATCGCCGCAAGTACGAGAGCGATCACGCCGACGAAGACGAGTGTCAGCACGCGGCTGAGACGGATGTAGGCGCGCGCCCCATTTTCACGTCTGCCGCCAACCTCGAAGCCGACCAATATGGTGACTGCCATGGAGACGGAAAGGGGCATCATATAGACGATTGTCGTGAAGTTCATCGCCGCCTGGTGCGCAGCAACCACGGTCGTCCCGTACGCCGCCATGAGGAGTCCCACGGCACCGAAGATGCTCTGCTCGCAGAATACCGTAAGCCCGATGGGCACACATATAGCGAGCATTTTCCACCAGTCACGCGGGATCGGCCGCGGCGGACGCGCAAAGACATGATAGCGTGCGAACTGTTTCATTCGCAGGACTACGATGCTGTTCAGCACGAGAAACACACCGTAGCTCAATGCTGCCCCCAGCCCCGCGCCCGGTCCGCCAAGCGGTTGGATCCCACACGCGCCGTACATAAAGATATAGTTGAGAACGATGTTGATCGGGATCGTTGTCATCGTGATATACATGGTGAGGCGCGTCCGTCCGTGCGCATCGATGAAGTTGCGCAGAACAATCGCAGGTGCAACGGGGATGAGTCCAAGTGCAATATAGGAGAGGTACTCCATTGTAATTCGCTCGACCACAGGCTCAAGTGCAAGGGCACGCACGAGATGCGGAACGGTAAGCACACCGACGAGGAGCATGAGCGCGGCAAGAAGCGTCGCCCAGTAGAAACTCTGCTGAACGACGCTCCGAATCTCCCGTGTGCGGCGTGCGCCATAATGCTGGGCAATGATGGGCGTCAGTCCCGAAACGAGCCCCATAAAAGCCCCAAACACAGGAAAGAAGATGCTCGCTCCGACGGCAATGCCCGCGAGATCCTCCTTGCTGATATGCCCCGCCATGACCGTATTGAAAAAGCCCGGCGCCATAAGCGATATCTGTGTGACAAGGATCGGGAGGAGAACGATAATAAACTGGCGCACACGCGCCGGATAGCCGTGAACCTCCTGCAAATTCTCCCTCCTTCCCTAAGGAATCACTGATATCATCCGAAATAATCTGCAATCCCGTCCGCAATGCCCTGTGCTATCTTCTTGATGCCCTCCTCGCTGTTCATCATCTTCTCCTCATCCGGATTCGAGATAAAGGAGATCTCCACGAGGATCGCGGGCATATCCGTATGCTTCACCACGTAGAAATTACTCGTCTGGGTACCGCGGTCGAGCGTCCCGATGGCGTCGATGAGCGCCGTGCGCACGCAGTCGGCAAGAAGCTTCGACTGCTTTGACCCCTGTGTATAGTAGTACGCCGTTGTGCCCTTTACCTCACGGTTCGTGAAGGCATCCGCATGAATCGAGAGGAAGATGTCCGCATGCGCACGATTTGCAATCTCACATCGTGCTTCGAGTTCCTCGACCGAGGTGGCATTCGCCCCCTTCGTGGAGACCTCCGTGTCCCCCGTGCGCGTCAGAATGACGGTCGCGCCCTCCGCCTCAAGAAGGCGCTTGAGTTCGCGGCTGACGCGCAGGGTTATGGACTTCTCCATAATCCCCGTCGGACCGATGGCACCTGAGTCGCTGCCGCCGTGGCCGGGATCAATGGCGATTGTGCGCCCTTTCAATCCCGTGATCGCCGAGAGATCGCGGTCGAGCTGACCCCGATCACGCGCCGGCTCCTCCTCATCCACATCGACCGCGGGCGGCTGCACAGGCACGGGCTTTTCCACCGTCTGAGCTGGCTTTTCCGTCTTCCCGCTGCCAGGTGACGCGCCAAAATCCATGACGATGCGCGGCTTGTCCCCACTGAGCGCAAAGAGTTTCCAACCGCCCTTCCCCACCGTTGTCTCCACAACAATGCGTACGGTCGCAGCATCAAACTGAGCGACGCGTATGCGCGAGACAAGGGGCGAATCCACGCTGATATCCTTCTTGGTCTCCGGCGTAATCCATGCGTTCTGCACGTCCAGAACAATGCGGGTCGGATTCGCGAGCACGCTCTGCTTATAGGAAACAGGCTGCTCAGAGTCCACGACAATGCGGACATTTCCATCCGTTTTTCCAATGCGTACCCCTGTGATCTTCGTGAGCTCCTTGGCGTGGTCACTGAACGCCGCCTCCGCAGGGCGCAGCGCGAAGAGGACTCCAAGCATGCTGACCAGGAATACCGTGAGCAATAAATATATACGGCGCAAGAGTCTGCCCTCCCAACAAAAACCTGCGAAGTACGCTTTTCAGCTGCTTCGCAGGTTCTCTCCATCCGATATTGCAATTCCCCGTTACTGTGCCGGCACAGCGTCCTCCGACAAATCCATGCCCGGCACCGCAGCATTTGTCGCCTTGCGTGCCTTCGCCGCTTTGCGCGGTACCCCCTCATAGATGATCTGCGTGATCTCAGCCGCACGCGACGGATCAAACGATGTGATAACCTTCGCGGCATTGCCCTCGTCCATGCGCTGAAGAATGGCAATGCAGAGATCGATGTCCAGCGTCTCCATGACCTTTGCCGCGTCCGCAGGCTTCATGTCGTTGTAGAGACGCGCGAGCTTTGTGACGCGCTTCTTCTCCGCAGCCTCGCGTTCCTTTTGCTGCTTCTCGATCTCCTCTTTTGTGATCTTCACGCTCTCAGATCCCTTTTTCGGTGCTGCTGCTGCACTCGCAGGCTGAGAGGCTGTCTCGGTCGACGATGCCGTATGTTCCGCGTCCGCAGGGGGAACAAAATACGAGCCAACAAGGGGGAGTTCGTGCAGTCCGTACTCCTCGTTGAGTGCCTTCGTATCAAAGAGGCGGAGATAAACACCAAGTGCAAAGCCTCCCGCGATCAATACGAGAAGCAAGATCAGCCCAACTACGATCTTCAATATCTTCCGCATGGAATCCCCTTCCCTCTTCCCCAGATTACATCAGTAAACCGCTCAGCGGTAAATATCCAGAACTCTGTTCACGTAGTCCTGTGTCTCTGCGTATGGCGGAACACCGCCATACGCCTTGACGGCGTTTGGACCCGCATTGTAGGCGGCAACGGCCTTCTTGACATCGCCGCCAAAGGTGTCGAGCATCTCACGCAGATACTTCGCACCGCCCTCGACATTGCCCTCAAGATTGTAGGGGTTGACCCCAAGACCGGCTGCCGTCTCCGGCATAAGCTGCATCACGCCGACGGCACCTGCAGGCGAGACTGCATTCTGGTTGCCGCCGGACTCCACCTCCGCCACCGCAGAAACGAGTCTAGGATCCACCGCATACTTGGCGGCAGCGGAGTGAATGGTGCGTGCCAGTGCAGGATTCGCATAGTTTTCCGCCTCCACGCCCGCCGCTTGCTTTACTGCAGCACTCTGCTGCACGCGCTGTGCGGCATGTGCCTTATCTGCGGCAGATGTGGCGTTCTTATCGATCTCCTGCTGCAGCCGTGCGGCAAAGTCCATGCCCGGCAGCTGCTGATTTGAGAGGGAGAACTGTCCCTCGATCTCCGCAATGCGCGCCTGTATCTCTCTGACGCCGGATAGATCCATCATACCGCATCCTCCAATTCCCTATTGCGCATGGTCAGCTGCAGGCCGATCTCATCGAGCATTTTCTGCTCCTCCTGCAAGACCGCCGCCTTGTATTCCTCTAGGCGTTTTTCCCTTAATTTTTCAATGCTTTTGAGCGCACTCATCTGCTCCATCAGGATCTTGAGCCGCTTCTGCCGCTCCCCATTGGCCTCCAGAATAACGCGCTGCTGATCCTCGATCTGCTGACGCTTCCATCCGAAGAATCGATTGAAGCTCATCAGCGTTCCGATCTTGATCCGTGTCCCCTCCTTGGACAGATTTTCGTAGTCCATCTGCCCACGGTGCATTTCCTCAAGCAGCTGGCGCTGATATCTGCGCGCCTCCTCAAGACGACGCACGGCTTCGGCGAAGGCAACCTCCGCCTCCTCCTTTTTCATGCGCGTCACCTTGAGCAGGGTTTCCAGCTGAAAACGGAATTTTTTCATGATGCCGCCTCAGTGACCACAGTCTCCTCCGCCGCAGAATCTGCGGCAGGGGCAGCCTTGCCCACGGCTGTAAGCAGCCGCTGCTCCGTCTCCTCATAGGAAGTCACTTCGTAAATATCCTGACGGAGGAATTCATTGATCCCCTCGATCTTTTGGATTGCAGCGTCGATCTTCGGACTCGATCCCTTGACATACGCGCCGATGTGGATAAGATCCTCCGCCTCGGCATAGACTGCCATCAGCTGCCGCATCTCCTGCGCCGCCTCAAGATGATTCTTATCGACGACCTCGTACATGACGCGGCTGACGCTGCCAAGCACATCAATCGCCGGAAAGTGGTTCTGCGCCGCGATCCTTCGTGAAAGCACGATGTGTCCGTCAAGAATGGAGCGCACAGCATCGGCAATCGGTTCATTCATATCATCGCCGTCCACGAGGACGGTGTAGATGCCGGTAATTGAGCCCTTCTCACTCGTGCCCGCACGTTCGAGAAGGCGCGGCAGCATCGCAAAGACAGACGGCGTATAGCCGCGCGTCGCGGGCGGTTCACCGATAGTGAGTCCCACCTCGCGCTGTGCCATGGCGAAGCGCGTCACCGAGTCCATCATGAGGACGACCTTACGCCCCTGATCCCGGAAATACTCGGCAATCGCCGTGCCTGTCATCGCGCCCTTGATACGCACGAGTGCAGGCTGATCCGAGGTTGCAACGACGACGACGGAACGCTTGAGCCCCTCCTCACCGAGATCGCGTTCGATAAAGTCGCGCACCTCGCGGCCACGCTCACCGACAAGCGTAATGACGCTGACATCCGCCTCGGTATTGCGCGCCACCATGGAGAGCAGCGTCGATTTGCCAACGCCCGACCCCGCCATGATGCCAATGCGCTGACCATCGCCGAGCGTGATCAGACCGTCGATGGCACGTACGCCGACGTAGAGATTGTCGTGGATACGCGGCCGCGTGAGCGGCGGCGGCGGCGGTGCCTGCAGCGGATACTCCTCCTTGGCGAGAATGGGTCCCTTGCCGTCGATCGGGTTCCCAAGACCATCGAGCACGCGGCCGAGCAGTTCGGGTCCCACCTTGACGCGCAGCCGGCGTCCCGTTGCAACGACCTCACAGCCCGGTCCAATGCCCTGCATCTCACCGACGGGCATGAGCAGCACGCTGCCCTCACGAAAGCCGACGACCTCAGCGGGAATCGGGGGCATTCCCACAAAATGAGAGCTCACGTAGCAGAGTTCCCCCACCGTGACAGTCGGTCCCTGCGACTCAATGACGAGTCCGATGATCTGTGAAACCTTACCTGTCAGCTTCATCGGAGAGGAGCTGCGCAGAGCATCCTGGAATTTTTGGATATCTATGGAAAATGGGGGATTCCCCCCCGTTTCACTCGTATTCATAGCATAACTTCCCGCACCGCTTTTTTCAGCTGCTCGATCTGCGTCTGAAGGCGGGCATCCACGCTCCCATTCGGTGTTTCTACGAGACAGTCGCCCGGCTTTAATCCCTCATCGGAGGTGATTGTCAGATTCGAATCCCCAGACGTGAGCAATCCGCGCAGCTCGTCACGTGCCATCAGCACAAAGTCATAGCTGTCCGGCGGAACGTGCACGAGGATCTCCTTCTGATCCTTGACGCGCAGAATGGCATCGCGCACAACGGGCAGTACCATCTGCGGCACGTCGATGAAATGTTGGGGCAGAATGCGTTCCACCGCCGTCATGGCAATGGAAACAATGTCCTGCTCCGCATGAATCACATAGTCACGCATGGCATCGCGCGCATCGCGGAGGGTTTTTTCCGCCTGTGCGTTGGTCTTGCGAATCAACTCTGCAAGCTCCTCCCGCACAGCGGCTTCCCCCGCCTCGCGGCCTGCGGCAAAGCCTTCCTCGTGCCCTTTGGCGCGCGCGTCCTCACGATCCTGTTCGATCTGTGTTTGAGCCTCACTCAGAAGACGGTCGTGTTCCTCCTGGGCTTCCCCACGGAGGACGGCGACCTGTATCTCCGCCTCTTTGACACGCTCGTCCATCGCCTGTTCACGCTCTGCAATGCGTGCCAAGAGGTTCTGAACGGCCTCCTCGCTGAGTCCTTCCTCCTCACCGTCCTCACGGGGCGGCGGCGGAGGGGGGGGGACATCGATGAGATGCGGATTCTCTTCCCAGACGGCTGCCTTGATAACCCTAGACAATCATCTCGTCTCCCTTGCCACGCGAAATCACAATCTCGCCCTTGTCCTCGAGGACGCGGATGACACCGACAACCTTCTGCTGTGCCTCCTCCACGTCGCGAATCTTGACCGGTCCCATGAACTCGATCTCCTCACGCAGCATATCTGCCGCACGCGTCGACATGTTCTTGAATACCTTTTCGGCGACCTCCTGCGGCGTCGCCTTGAGTGCAAGCGAAAGATCCTTCGTCTCGACCTGCCGCAGGACGAGCTGCAGCGAGCGGTCGTCGATCTGCACGATGTCCTCGAAGACGAACATGAGCTTTTTGATCTCCTCGGCAAGCTCCGGATTGTCGACCTCGAGGGTCTCGACAATCGCCTTCTCCGTCGTGCGGTCGACGCGGTTGAGCACCTCGACAATCGCCTTGATGCCGCCCGCCGTTGTAAAGTCCTGTGTCACCATCGAGGACAGCTTTCTCTCCAGCACGCGCTCGACTTCGCGAATGAAGTCCGGCGACGTGCGATCCATCATGGCAACGCGCTTTGTGACCTCGACCTGAGCCTCCGGCGGGAGCGCCCCGAGGACGGTCGCCGCCTGATCGGGATCGAGGTAGGCCAAAATGAGCGCGATGGTCTGCGGATGCTCGTTCTGAATAAAGTTGAGCAGCTGCGCGGGATCCGTCTTGCGCAGGAAGTCGAACGGACGTACCTGCAGACTCGTCGTAAGGCGATTGATAATCTCGAGCGCCTTGTCGGGACCGAGTGCCTTCTCCAACACATTCTGTGCATACTGCAGACCGCCCGAGGAGATATAGTCCTGTGCCATGCACATGGAGTAGAACTCGGAGATGACCTCCGCCTTGAGGGCGGAGGAAACCTGTTTCTGATTCGCGATCTCGAGGGTCAGATGCTCGATCTCATCGTCGTCCATGTGCTGAAACAGCTTTGCCGAGTACTCGGGACCAATCGCAATGAAGAGGATTGCAGCTTTCTGCTGATTTGTCAGATCACCGCTGCCATACATATCCGGCATACTTACTCCTCCTCCGAAAGCCACGTCTTAACGAGAAGCGCCACTTCTTCGGGCTTCGTATCAATGAGCGCAAGGAGTGCCTGCTTCTCATTCAGCTGCTGCTGCTCCTCCTCGGAGAGATCTTCTTCTTCGACCTCGCCTGCCGCAATCGCAGCTGCGCGCTCCTCTGCAATACGCTCCTCTTCGAGACGCTTCGCCTCTTCGGCTGCCTCGCGCTCCAGACGCTTCTTGCGACGATACATGAGGATGCCGCCGACAATGAGCGCAATGACGAGCAGTGCAAGCCCGACCTGCGTGTAGAAGATACGCTCCTGGCGATCCTTCTCCGCCTGTTCCTCTGCTGCACGGCGCTCTGCAGCCTCCGTGCTGAACGGCAGGGGTTCCACGGAGATCGTATCGCCGCGCTGCGGATTGATGCCGGCAGCGCTGCTCACCGTGCGCAGGATGCTCTCCTGCTGCGGCTGTGTCACATCATCGTTGACTAGGACGGCAACCGTCAGACGGCGGATCGAGCCCGGTGAGGCGATGACGTGCTGACGTTCCTCGTTGATCTCATAGTTCTTTGTGGATTCTTTTTTCTCGTATTCGGCGTTCGCGTTCGATTCCTGCTCCACATAGCCGGGAACATTGCTCTGAACGCCCGCAGGACCGCCCGGATTCGTCGAACTGCCGACGTAGCTCTCGGAGATATCCTGCTGACTGCGGATGATGCCTGCATCATCCACCACCGGCGTGAAGGTCTGCCGATCCGTCAGACGGTCATCGAAGTCCAGCTCCACGCTGACGCGTGCAAAGGCACGCCCATCACCAAGGGTCTGGTCGAGCAGGGACTGTACCTTCTTCTCGATGCTGTCCTGCACCTTGCGCGTCATATCCAGCTGCGTAAGGGTCTTGACGCCGATGGAGTTCTCATCCTGATCGTCGGGATCGTTCATGATCTTGCCCGTGTCGTCGACGATCGTAATGTTCTCGGGCGTCAGTCCCTTGACACTGTGTGCCACGAGGTTGACAATCCCCTTGATCTCCTTCTTCGTCAGCTCCGCATGGGGTTTGAGGCGCAGCATGATGGAAGCCGTTGCAGGCTTCTCTTCTTTTTTATAGAGGCTGTCCTCGGGGAGTACAATGTGAACACGCGCCTTCTCGACCGCTTCGAGCTGCTCGATCGTACGTGTCAGTTCTCCCTGCATCGCCTGGAGATAGTTCACACGGTTCTGGAACTCTGTGACGCCAAGCTTGCTGTCATCAAAGATCTCGAACCCCTTGTTGCCGCGCGGCAATCCCTGCGTCGCAAGGTTCAGGCGTGCCTCATGGACGTTCGTCGTCGGTACAAGAATGGTTGTACCCGTCTTGCTTTCCTGTACCTCATAGGCGATTTTCGATTCACGCAGCTGATTGGCAACCTCGCCTGCATCCTTGGTCTCCATATTGGTAAACAGCGGTACCATATCGGGTTTGCTGCCATACCAGAAGCTGAGTCCGAAGATGAGAACGAGAATTGCGAGCGCCGAACCGAGCATAATGTAGCGCTGTCGCTTGTCGAAGCGTTCCCACACGGCAAGTCCGCGCTCTTTCCACTCTCCCATAATCTCTTTCCCTTCAAGTCATCACGGTTATGCGTCGCCCCCTCATGGGGCACACGAAAACGGCAGGCAATGCTTACACCTGCATCCGCATGATTTCCTGATAGGCAGCCACGGCGCGATTGCGCAGCTGCAGTGTCAGCTGAAGTGCGATCTCTGCCTTCTGTCCGGCCACAACGACCTGAGAGACATCCGAAACCTCGCCCGCCGCGAGCAGCTTGGTCTGCTCGTCCGCGTTCAGCTGCAGCTGATTTACCTCCGCGAGTGCATCCTTCAGATAGGTGCCAAAGTTCTTGGGCGGTTCTTTCTCGACGGTTTCCCCGAGATGGCTCGTTGCGCGCATCGTTACGGGGGTCATTTGCAGTGCTTGTACTTCCATATACATTGATCTCCCTTAAAATGTACGCAAGAAATCAGTTCCCGCCACCGATGCGGAGTGCCGCCGTCACCATTGACTTTGCCGCATTGATGGTCGTCGTATTCGCCTCGTAGCCGCGGGATGCTGAGATCATATCCACCATCTCCGAAACGATGTTGACGTTGGGGCGCTCGACATAGCCCTCCGCATTTGCGTCCGGGTGCCCCGGCTCATAGACCAATGGTCCCTGCGAACGATCTGCCTGAATGGATACGGCACGCACCCCATCCCCGGGGCGCATGCGGTTCGATGCACGCGCGAGAAAGGACTCGAACCCGATGCCCGTGCCCTTCTCGCGCGGCTGAAAGACGACGTAGCGCCGATGATAGGCACCGCCGCCCTGTGCGCGCGTCGTGTTGGCATTCGCAATATTGTTGGAGATCACGTCCATGCGCAGCCGTTCCGCCGTAAGCCCGGAAGCCGCTGCATCAATTCCCAAAAACATTCCCATATCGTGTCCTCCCGCTCATTAGCCACTCTGTCCGCTGGTGATGACAGACTTCAGCTTGCTGATGTGTCCGCCCACCGCCGTCGCCAGTGCGCTGTAATAAAGCTGATTCTTTGCAACCTCCGCCATCTCCACGTCGATATCAACGTTGTTCCGGTCAAGGCGCATATTCGTCCTCTCGTCCTGCTCGATCACGCCGCGTGCCTTCCCACGGAACGCGACGGGAAAATGTCGGTCGTGCGTGCGCACAACCTTCATCAGAGGATCATTCCCCAACCCGAGTTCCTGTTTCAGCAAATCCTCAAAGCGGACATGACTCCGCTTGAAGTTCGGTGTGTTCACGTTGGCAATGTTGTTGCTGAGTACCTCATGCCGGAGGGAGGCCGCCGCGAGTGCACGGCTGCCGATATCAAGCGTTGTGGTATTGACCAGCTGCTCAAGCATGAAACGTCACAATCCTTTCCCCGTATTTTTTGAGCACAGGAAAAACTGCACACAAAACAGATATATATTTAGTTCTACATCCCTAAAAAAAATCCTTTTCATTCTAACATTTTTTCCATAAAAAGTGAAGAATGGTTTTCGACGGCTTATCTAAAATAGTTCACGAGCCTACGCGCGTTCGGCAATCGCCTTGTCGACATGCAGGCTCTTGACGAGAATGTCAATTTCTTGCACAACCATTCCCGTCATGTGTTCAATCGCCGTCTGAAGTCGGCTGCGCAGCTCCGCCATCGCCTCAGTAATCACGTGTCCATAGGCAAAGACAATCTCGATGGTCACCATGATCCCGAGGTCGTCATCGCCGTTGACGATATGCTTGACGTGGGTCGTGCCCACGCGGTATACCTCCTCCAGGTTTTCTGCAACGATATGCACGATGCTTTTGATCACCGAGTCGTCGATGACAAGTTTTCCATAATAGCTGAATACGGGTCGCACGATGGAGCGTTCCCCAAGGCGCCGCCGCTTCGATGAGGAGGTCTTGAAAAAACTCTTGATGGGATCGATCAGATAGCCTGAAAAGTGGGGTTTCAGTTCGATGGTCGGCACAGGAATGATGTGCTCACCGCGCCGCAGCCGATGATACTGTGCGAGTTCCATATCCTTCTTCGAGGCAATGTCCTCAATGCGGATGATCTTGCTCACGGAGCCGATCTTTAGTGCCTTTGCGATCTTCTGTACCATGTTTTCCGAAGTGCCGAGGATAAGGATGCGGCGCGGCTGCGACTCTGCAATCGCCCGACGCACATCGGAGGCATGCCCAGGCAGCACAAAGATGGCACGGCGTACCGCCATGATTCGATTCTTCTCCTTCTTGGCTGAGGAGCCGCCGATCACCTTTCCATCCTTGATTAAGATACCATCGTCAATGATGGCGTCCGCACCGTTTTTCTGCGCCACCCAAAGAGCGCGGTGACTTTTGCCGGTTCCGCTCGGACCGACAAGGGCGATAACGTCCATCGTGTCCCTCCTCTTCTGTGTTCATCGACCAATTACTCACCTGGAGTGCGGTGGGCGGTAGAAATTTTCCGCATAGATATTTTCAATCGTAAACTTCCCGATGGCGTCCGGCTCACGTCCGGCAAACCCCCGATAGTCCGAGCCTCCCGAGACGAGAAGCCCCGCCTTCTGCGCAACGTCCAGATAATGCTGCGTATCCTGACGATCGTACGTCGGGTAAAACGCCTCAATCCCCTCAATGCCCTGCGCAATCAGACGTGCAATGCGCTTTTCATCTCCAAGTGCCTTGGGATTCGCGAGGACGGGGATGCCGCCGGCTCCCTTGATGAGCTGAATCAGCTCCTCACTGCTCAGCTGAAAATGCGGTACATAGGCGGGACAGCCACGCTTTAGGAGCTGCTCGAAGCAGGCGCGGGTCGAATCAAAGTAGCCCTTCCTGACCATCACACGCGCCACGTGGGAACGCCCGACCGCCTTGCAGAACCTCTCGTCTGTGAGCACCTCCGTCTCGCCGATCTCATAGCCGAGTCCCCGAAGGCGCTCTACAATCTCGGTGAATCGCACCCAGCGCGCCTCACTGATCTCTTCAAGCTTTTCCTGCAGTCCCGCATCATATAGATCAATGTTATAGCCCAGAATATGGATTTCATGCTGCTCATCGCCCGCACTGAAACCGACCCCGGGGATAATGCGGAGCGTGCTTGAGGCGTAGTGCCCGCTTTCGTAGAGTGCCGTAACGCCCTCCACCGTATCGTGATCGGTAATGGCGATGTAGCGAAGTCCCGCCGCCTTTGCCGCCTCCACAATCTCCTCCGGGGTATCCTTTCCGTCGGAAAAGGTTGTATGAATATGCAAATCGCTTGGCATAGCACTCTCCTCGATCAGACTTCTTCGCGCAGCAAAATGCGTTCCATCGTTGCCGTGCGCCGTCCATCCGGATCAATGTCCACAATTACGGCGGCATAGTCCGCCGCCCCCTCCGCCATCTCAAAGCGGACGGGCATTCCCGTGCGGAACTTCCGGATCACAATCTCCGTACACACGCCCAGAATGGAGTCGTGCGGACCTACCATGCCGAGATCCGTAATGTACGCCGTACCGCCGGGCAGAATCTGCGCGTCTGCAGTCTGTACGTGCGTATGCGTACCGACGACGATATCGGCACGACCATCCAGATAGTGCCCCATGGCGAGCTTCTCCGAGGTTGTCTCCGCATGGAAATCCAGCACAATGATATCCGCCTGTCCCTCGATTTCCGCGAGCATTTCATCTGCCTTTTGAAAGGGGCAGTCGAGTGCCGGCATAAAGGAGCGTCCCGAGAGATTGAGTACGGCAATGTTCGCCGCCTTGAACGGAAAGATGCAGTATCCCCTCCCCGGCGTCCCTTCCGGATAGTTCGCGGGACGCACGAGAAATGGCTCATCGTCAATAAAGGCAAAGACATCCTTCTTGTCCCAGACATGATTGCCCGAGGTCACGATGTCGGCACCGCCCTCATAGAGTTCGTCGAGTGCCTTGCGCGTGAACCCCTTTCCACCGGCAGCATTCTCGCCGTTGACGATGACAACGTCGATCTTGCGCTCTGTCCGCAGACGCGGGGTCATCGTGCGAAAGGCACGGCGTCCCGCACGTCCGACAACGTCACCGACCAACATGATGCGCACGGCACTTCCTCCTCATATTCCTCATCGATTGTAAACAACCACCTGGTCGCGCTCACGAATACCGACGAGACGATCCCGCAGCGGGAGTTCGCGCACCGCCATCAGCATCCGCTCAAGCGTCTCATGCTGGATCGTACGAAACTCCGCATCGAGTACATCCGCGCCGTGTTGATCGACGAGCAGCTTCTCCCCAAAGCGATCCGTCAGAAGCTGTGCAATGAGGCTCAGCTCGCGCTCGGAGAGTTCGTCCATCCGGCGCGCGAGATGCAGCATCGTAAGCCCTTCGTGCTTCTCGTAGGAGAAATCCAGCGCACTTGCGACGCTCCCCTCAAGCGCATGATAGGTCGCAATGCTCTCGGCGAGCAGTGCGGCAAAAGCCTCAATCTCTGCCAAAGGAAGTGCATCGCGCACAACGAAATCCATCGTTAAAAGTTCCTGCCTGGGGTCGTAGGAAACCGCCTCGATCTCCGGAAAGCAGACGAGCACGGAGGCAAGCAGCTGCACGCCGGGACGTGCCTGCTCACTTCGTCCGGAGCCCGCAGGGCGTCCGAACAAGCGCCTGCGCAGAAAATCAAACACAGCGGATCCCCCCTTCATTCACACGATTCCACACGCCCGAGTCCGAGTGCGTAGACCGCATTGCGTCCTGCCTTTTTCGCCTGATAGAGCGCCTCGTCGGCATTCTTAAAGAGCTGCAGTTCGTTGTCCTTCTCCGCATCAAAGGTTGCCACACCGATACTCACCGTAACATTCTGATCAAATGGCATCTCGGAGGACTCCACCGTACGGCGGATCCGCTCGCCTACCCTGCCGGCAACGGAGAGCGTTGCGCCCTCCAAAATGACGAAGAACTCGTCCCCACCCCAGCGGCAGCCGGCATCCGATCCGCGTATCGTGTGTGAAATCGCATTGGCGACCGTCAGCAGTACCTTGTCCCCCATATCATGCCCATAGGTATCATTAACCCCCTTGAAGTGGTCAATATCCATCAGGATGACAGAGAGTGGCGTCTTATGTTCCTGTGCGCGCGTGACCGCAGCCTTCAGAAGGCGCTCCATCGCGCGGCGGTTCAGGAGATTCGTCAAGGCGTCACGGCTCGCGAGCTGGATGAGTCGCTGATTCGCCGTAAAGAGTTCCTCCTCCGAGACGCGAATAAAGTGCGACATGAACGCAAGCATCTTACGGTCATAGGAAAGATGCGCCACACGCTTCGTCTGCAGAGGGGTATTCTTGACGTAGCCCAGATTTTCCTTCAGCCCCACAAGCAGGACATTCAGATTCGCGGTCGTGATCCGTTTCCCTATGCGGCGTACCTCACCGAACACAAAGGCCGTGGAGGACGGAAAGCCCGTGCACGGCGTCATCTCCGACACAACATCATCGCCGAGCAGGAGGTAGTGCCCGATGCAGGCAGCTCCAAAAATCGCCTGCGGTGAGAACGCCGACAGCGCCCGTGCATTCTCTGCCGCCTTCGAGAGAATGCCGTACGGGTCACCATAGGCAAGGCGAAACTTTGTCCCCTGCTGCATGGGAAGTCCAAAGACCAGTTCCCCTGTCCCCTCTTTGATCCGGAGAGGAACACGTGCCGAAACAGAGCCGTCCTCCTCCTCAAAGCAAAGCGGGAAGAGTGCCGCATCCGAACCAAAATTACCGTCGTCCTTGATGCCGAAATAGCGTTCATAAATTTTAATCGGCGCGTCCCCGTCAAGTTCCTTGATCGTATAGTCCTCGACGCGTGTCGCGACAATTTCACGGCCAAGCATATTCCAGCCAAAATTGCGTGTGACGAGCACCTCCAGATTTTCCCCACGGAACACAACCGCAAGGACACCGTACCGCATCTCCATACCATCCGCAATGAGATAACCGTACGCATTCATGGCAGGTGCATCGGCAAATGCGCCAAATACCTGAATACGCTCATCCATGACGGAAATGTCGTTAAACAGGTCGTCAATCTTTTCCATCAGACCAACCACATAGAATGCCGTGGCCTTCGTATCTGGGTGCGCCGCAATAAAGTCTACAAATTGCTCATTTGCTTCCGAATCTTTTCCGCTGACAACAAAAAAATCCACCTGCGATGACTCAAATGCCGAAAAGGTCAGCATGATCCCATCGATATCGAGGTGCATATCGCTCATTTTAAGGGCACAGGTATACACTAGGATGCGCGCCGCAGGAAACAGTTCCCGTACGGCGCACTGGATCGAACGAGCCTTTTCTGCCGGCATCTCGCACGGTGCTGCAATCGTAATCAGCAGGGACTCAATGTGTGGAATATGCTCCAGTTTTTCCTTCGCCTGCTCCGCCTTGCGCTGGCCGTCAGCGGTGCCGGAAACGATGTATGTCAGCTGCTGCATACGTCCTCCTTGCGGAATCTCTGTCAGCACAGGGATTCCTAGAAAAGGGGGGGCGATGCCCCCCTTATGTGATCCATCACAACGGCACAGCCTTTCGGAATCGCTGATAAAACAGCCCCTCAGATTGGCGTAGCTGAATTTATCAGTGCTTCCTCAGTACTTCCTTTACTTGGCGTAGTCCACAACGCGCGTTTCACGAATGACCGTCGCCTTGATCTGCCCCGGATATTCAAGATCGTCCTCGATCTTTTTCACGATATCATGCACGAGCACGGCTGCGCCCGCATCATCCACCTTGTCCGGCTTCACCATCACGCGGATCTCGCGCCCTGCCTGAATGGCAAAGCAGCGTTCTACGCCCTCGAACGACTCGGCGATCTCCTCAAGTGCCTTGAGCCGTTTGATGTAGGATTCAAGACTCTCACGGCGTGCCCCGGGACGTGCCGCTGAGACGGCATCCGCCGCCGCGACGAGCACCGCCTCAATCGTTGTCGCCTCCTCGTCACCGTGGTGACTGGCGATGATATTGATGACTTCCTTGGACTCACGATATTTGCGTGCAAGCTCTGCTCCAACGGTCACATGCGGTCCCTCGACCTCATGGCTGACCGCCTTGCCAATGTCATGCAGGAGACCGCCGCGCTTGGCGAGCATGACATCGCACTCAAGCTCTGCCGCCATGAGTCCCGCGAGATGCGCAACCTCGATGGAGTGTGCAAGCACATTTTGCCCATAGCTTGTCCGGTAGCGCATGCGTCCGAGAAGGCGTACCAGCTCCGGATGGATACCGTGGACGCCCGTTTCAAACGTCGCCTGCTCGCCTGCCTCCTTGATGCGCTGATCGACCTCACGGCGTGCCTTCTCGATCATTTCCTCGATGCGTGCGGGATGGATGCGTCCGTCCTGAATCAGCTTTTCGAGGGCAATGCGCGCAATCTCGCGGCGCACAGGATCGAATCCGGAGAGGATGACCGCCTCCGGCGTATCGTCAATGATGAGGTCGATGCCCGTCAGCGTTTCGAGCGTACGGATATTGCGCCCCTCACGCCCGATGATGCGACCCTTCATCTCATCGTTCGGCAGCGCCACGACCGAAACCGTCGTCTCCGCCACATGATCGGCGGCGCAGCGCTGGATCGCAACACTCAGAATCTCGCGTGCCGCCTTGTCCGCCTCGTCCTTCGTCTGCTGGACGTACTCCTTGATCTTGCGTGCCTTCTCATGTTTCAGCTCATCCTCGGCCTCTGCCATGAGAATCGTCCGCGCCTCCTCTGCCGAAAGACCCGACACGCGTTCGAGTTCCTGCTTCTGGCTCTCGTAGAGTGCTGTGACCTCGGCCTGTGTCTTGTCGATTCGCGCCTCCTTGCGTGCAAGCCCCTCCTCCTTCTTCTCGATGGATTCAAGCTTGCGGTCGAGATTTTCCTCCTTTTGAATCGTACGGCGTTCCAGGCGCTGCAGTTCACTGCGGCGCTCCTTTGTATCCCGCTCAAAATCCTGCCGCTGACGCTGAATCTCCTCCTTCGCCTCCAGCAGAACTTCCTTCTGCTTTGTCTCCGCCTTCTTTTCGGCCTCCTCGACAATGCGCTTTGCTTCGTTCTCGGCTGATCCTATCTGAGCCTCCGCCGTGCGTTTGCGCGCAACATAGCCCGCAGCGGCACCGACGGCAACAGCAATAATTACCGCTAGTAATTCCGTAAGAATAACGGCCACCTCCTCTTTTATCATGTAGAAAAGCCTATAGAATACTCCTATTCATTTTAATGTTTTTTCTCTATAGTGTCAAGAATTCTATGAGCACGCTGCCGTGTCCGCACACAAAAAGAAGGGCTGCTGCACCAGGGAAAACCTCGTGCAGCAGCCCTTCTTCTATCTTCTCGGAAATCTGCGCAGCGCGCGCGGCTTTCCAAGCACCTCGGCAAGCACAACCGCCTGCTTCATCGTATCCGGCGTGAGATGCGGCAGCAGATCAGCCGTTTGATGGGCAGAGCCGCGTGGAGCGGCGAGCGCGGCGGCCTGTGCCTCCTCTGCGGCAAGACGAGCCGCGCGCTCCTCGCGCTCGCGTGCGCGCTTTGCCCGCTGCGCCTCCTTCTGCGCTTCCTCCCACTTTGCCCGCAGCTCCTGCGCACGCAGCACCTCCGCGTCCACAGTAATCTTCACATCCGCAGGAATCCCACGCATCGGCGGAATCTCGAAGGTCGCGTTCCGCTCTGTGCGCCGCTTCGGACGTGGAATATCCTGCGGCACGGTCGGCGGCGGTACCTTCTTCCTGCCGCGCACACGATCATCAAAAACAGCGAGCGCTACGGCAACGGCAATGACAATGAGGTATTCCATACCGCAGCCCTCACTTTGCGGGAGATGTCGGCAGCTTTCCGTCCACCTTCCCCGAGGCGCTGATCGCCTGACGCATGTCGGTGTCGGACTGGATGTTGTTCAGCTGATAGTAGTCCATGACACCGAGCTTTCCTTCACGCAGCGCCTGTGCCATGGCATGCGGCACCTCGGACTGTGCCTCGACCACCTTGGCCTCCATCTCCTGCGTATACGCCTTCATCTCCTGCTCGCGTGCAACCGCCATGGCACGGCGCTCCTCCGCCTTTGCCTGTGCAATGCGCTTATCCGCCTCTGCCTGATCGGTCTGCAGCTCCGCGCCAATATTGCGCCCGACGTCGACGTCCGCAATATCAATGGAGAGGATCTCAAACGCCGTTCCGGCATCAAGACCTTTTCCCAGCACCGTCTTGGAGATGTCGTCGGGGTTTGCAAGCACATCTTTATGGTTTTCCGAGGAACCGACCGTCGTGACAATGCCCTCGCCGACGCGTGCAATGATGGTCGGCTCCCCTGCGCCGCCGACAAGACGGTCGATGTTCGCGCGCACCGTGACACGCGCCTTGATCTTGAGTTCGATGCCGTTTGCCGCTACCGCCGAGACAATCGGTGTCTCAATGACCTTCGGATTGACGCTCATCTGAACGGCATCCAGCACGTCACGTCCCGCAAGGTCAATCGCCGCCGCACGCTCAAACGGCAGCGCAATCTGCGCCCGATGCGAGGCGATCAGCGCGTCGACGACCTTGTCCACGTTGCCGCCCGCAAGATAGTGTGCCTCCAGCTGGTTGACACTCACATCAAGCCCCGCCTTGTTCGCCTTGATGAGCGGCAGCACAATGCGCCCGGGCGGAACGCGGCGCAGACGCATCCCGATGAGCGAGACAATGCTCACCGAGACATTGGCCGAGATCGCGGATATCCACAGCCCGAGCGGGACGAAGTGCAGAAAAATCGACACGGCAAGAATAACAATGACAACGAGGAATGCTCCTCCAAACAATGCTCCCATACGAACCTCCTTGATTATTCCCGCAAAACATCAGGACTCGCGCACGACGACGCGGCTGCCGTTCACGGACAGGACAACAATACTCTTTCCCTTTTGAATAAAGGCGCCCTCTGAGATCACATCCACGGGACAGCCGTCGATGCGTGCCGTTCCCGAAGGACGCAGTTCTGTGAGCACCTCGCCCGTTTTCCCTACAAGTTCCGCCCGCTCTGCTGCGCTGACGTAGCCCTCCTCCGTACGCGAACTCTTTTGCAGGACAACCTTGTTCCAGAGTTTGCTCGACGGCAGACGCGAAACGATGAGCAGGAAGAAGACAATCGAAAGGACGAGCGCAATGCCAAGTGCGGCGAGCGCCCCGATGTCCCCGCCCAGTGCGAGCACGATGCTGTAGAGCATCGCCGCGACACCGAGTCCCGCGAGGAGCCCGACGGTCGGCAGCAGAATCTCTACGATAATCAGCAGAACCCCTGCGAGAAAGACCGCGATGTGATAGATTTCCACAAGCCCGCGCGTATATTGGCTGCCCCAAAAGACGGCAGCCGCGACTATGCCGAGCAGGACACCCACGCCAAGTCCCCCCGTCTTGATCTCGACCATGATGGAGAGAAACATGACGGCAAGCAAGAGGACTTGCAAAACGCTGTTGTCTACAATGAGATTCACAAGCATCGCCTCCTTACACAAAAAACCTCCGCGCACGCTGCGCGGAGGTTCCTACTGCTGAAATGGTCGGAACGACGAGATTTGAACTCACGACCTCTTCCACCCCAAGGAAGCGCTCTACCAAGCTGAGCTACGTCCCGAACAACAGGTATTATAGCGATATTTTTGCTTTTTGTCAATCCCTTTGCGTCATCTGTTTCATCAGGCGCAGTGCACCGATCTCAACGCCGGTTTCGCGCGCCACCTGCTCGACACTGCGTCCGGCACGCAAAAGGGCGCGCGCCTTGATGAGCGCCTCATCCTCGCGCACGGGTGCCTCCGCACTTTCGTCAGCGGGCGATGGAGGCGGCTGTCGCAGGGGTGCTGAAGGTGCGGTATAAGGGGTATGCCCGACCTCCGGACGAGGAGGCGGGATCTTATGCGGCACGGCTCTTGGTGCTGCCGGCTGCGGCACAGGCGTTGGCTGGGGCGGCGGCGTGCGCTCGACTGCGGCACGCGCCTGTTCCCGCAGAATGGACTGGTGCAGCACGGCAGCGAATTCGTCGCCATCGGTACGGCGTGCCTCCTGTACCTGCGGCGTAGGCATGGGCTGCTGCACGCGCTGTGCAGATCGTGCGGGAGGAAGCGCCGTGGTCTGTCCAAGGTCGCTGAGCCGCCGTTCGAGTTCTTCAATACGCTGTCGCAGCGCCCATTCGAAACGCTGCGCATCAGCCACGCGTGTCTCCAGCCGCACGCGACGATCATCGGCCTCACGCAGCAGCCCCTCAAGCTTGGTCACATGAGATCCCAGCCGCTTGATGATGGTGTCGGCGGATTGCTGCAGCTCTTTTTTCAGTTTTTCAATGGAGGCGGCAAGATCCTCATCGTCCTCCTCACTGCGCTGTCTGCGGTGGATGATGTACCGGACAACGAGCAGAAGAACAGCGCCGAGAATGATGAGTGCGCCCAAAATTTCGGTGATGGAAATAATAATAGGATGCCTCCCTTATCAGTGGTTCCTATAAACTGATGTCGAGATGTACGCCCCGGCTCGGGTCGGCAGCAAGGCGCTGAAGGAGCTCAGCACCGTGATCCTCACCGCGCGACCTGCGTCCCTGACTGCCGCGGCCGCCCCCCTGCCTGCGCTCACGTTCCGGATCATCCTTCACGCGCGCATCCTCACTCGCCTCTTCCTTTGCACGCACCTGCTTGCGCGCAAGCTCCGCATCCTCTTTTTGACGCAGGGTTTCAAAGTTCTGCTGGATATTGACTTGGTTCTGCATATTGCTCTGAACGTTTCCCGCTTCATTTGACTGAGGAAACATCATCTGCATGCTGATCGGCGTAACATTCATGGCGGTACCTGCCTCTCTTAAAAGATGCCTACGGCAATCTCCCCATCGATCATCTGCAATCGCGCGTTGTGCAGCTCACCCTCAATGGTTTTCTTCACTCCGTTGATCGTTGCATTAACGCCGGGATAGATCGTATCCGAGGCGAGAATCACACCGTTCTTCATCTGTTCGAGATCCGCATCCATCTGGGCGAGATCTTCCTGCATCCGTTTGATCTTCATCGCAAGCGGAAATTGTGCATGTGTCATCTCAACGAGCTGCTCCCTGCGCCGCTCGGACAGACTCATGAGCGGCTGTTTTTTGAGGGTATTCAGGGAAAGGCGAATCTCTGTCAGCTGCTTGACTGCCGTTTCACATTCCTTTTTCAGCTGTTCATAGCGATGCTTCAGATTCGGATCTACCCCGACGTGAAGATTTGTCTGCACGTAGAACGCGTTGCCAAGGATCTTGGCGCGGATGGATTCTCCCGCACCGATGTTCCCCCCCGTGATGATGCCGCGCCGCCCCTCGACGCGGATGTGATGCCCCGCACGCATCTGCGCGTGCAAAACGACATCATTGACGTAGATATCGCGCTCGGCAACGACGTCTGCATTCTCGATAAAGGAGATGCTCACATCCTCAAGTGCGCGGATCTTTCCGATGTTCATGCCGCGAATGCCGCCGTGCACGATCACATTGCGCCCTTCCACCTGTGCGCCGCCAACAACGCCTTTGATCTCAATATCGCCTGTCGCCTTGACGGAAAAGCCGCTCTCCACATCTCCATGGATCTCGACGCTTCCGGCAAAATTCACATTCCCCGTTCCCACATCGACACCGGTATCAATGACGAGATGCGGATCTATGCTGATCTTCTTTCCATCATCGACAATCTGTCCATCGATCAGCGCGACAAGCTCATGTCCATTGACGATCTTGGTGTTCTTCCCCTGCGGCAGGGAAACGGGCTTTCCGGGTTTTGCCGGAACTTCCTCACCAAAGACATTGATCCCCGGTGTCCCTGCCGTCTCCGGAATGTGGACGGCAACCACATCGCCGATCTGCGCACGGATAAAGATGTTCATATCCTTGTAGTCAACGCGGTCAAATGCACGCACGGCAGGGCGTCCCTTGACCCCCATATCGAAATTTCGTTCAATGCGTGCATCCGTTCCCGGTATGGGTTCCGTACCGCGTGCAGCAAAAAAGGGCGTCAGACGCGCGACACCGCGCCCGATCGCCTCGCGATCAATGCCATGAACGACCTTTTTCGCGGCAAGCGCATCCAGCACATCCGTCATATCGGGCGGCAGGTTCCCCTTCTTCTCGTCGAAGCGTACGGCCGCCGTCATCGCATCGCGTGCGATCTCGATGGAAAAGGGAATGACCGCATTCTCCTCCCCCTGCTCCGTCCGCGGCTCCAATTTTGTCTCAACCCCGTCCGCTGCACGGACAAGACGGGCGAGCTGAATGATGTCGTAATCCGTAACCTCTGCATCCTCAAGACGCTTTCTCAGCACGGACAGTTCAATAACGGCACCTTCACGTTCCTCCGGATAGACGGTGAGATAATTTCCATCCGCCTTGATGACGAGTTGAAACCCCTCGCGCAACCCTCCAATGGTTCGTTCCACAATATCACTCCCGATCTATCAAAACTGCACCTCTATTTCAACTATTTGCACGAAGATAGGGCGCATCATTCCTCGTCATTCATACGGGCAAGCGTGCCACGCATACGGAAGATAGCCTTCGTGTGCAGCTGTGAGATGCGTGCCTCGGACAGATGCAGAATCGCTGCAATCTCCTTGAGCGTCATTTCATCGTAATAGTAAAGTCCGACAACGATGCGTTCCTTTTCCGGAAGCTTCTCAATCGCTGCGGCGAGTGTCTCCTTGACCTCCGTCCACTCCGCATGCTCGACAGGACCATCTTCCATGGACGCGGGAGAATCCGTACGCAGATATTCCTCCAGCGGAATGATCGTTGCTGCGCTGACCTGCCCCTCCAGATGGTGCAGCCCATCAATCGTGAGATCCAGCTCGGCTGCAAGCTCCTCGTCGGTTGCCGTACGCCCGAGTTCTCCCTCAAGATGCGCAACGGCCTTTTCGTACTTCTTGATGTTCTGACGCACACTGACGGGAATCCAGTCCTTCGCGCGCAGGTGGTCAAGCATGGCGCCCCGTACGCGCACTCCGGCATACGTCTCAAATTTATTTCCGCGATCGAGCTCATAGCGCTCAATCGCATCCAATAGACCAAAGAAGCCGCTGCTCAGAAGATCCTCGCGATCAACGTGCTGCGGCAGACTGATCGCAATGCGGCCGGCGACAAGGCGAACAAGAGGAAGATAGTATTCTGCAATACGATTGCGTACAGTGACTGATTTCTCGGTTGCGTACATCTGCCAGAGTTCTTCGATATTCTCTGTCGACGGCTCAGGCATTCCTCTCATCTCCTCCCCATCGTCTTCCTACACCGATCAAGCCGGTGCTGCCACGCCGCCGCTCTCCTCCGCATGATGCTCCGACGGGCTTTTCAGATGGACGAATGCGTCTTCCGAAAGGGGCTGAAAGCTGGACGCAGACGCAAAGTCTTCTGCCGCCTTGTCGCTGTTTTCCACTGCACTGAAATCAATATCTTCCGGATCATAGAGCTGTGCCTGCATATCCTGCATGCGCTCTTCGGGGATCTTGTCAAAGACCGCCCAGCCTTTTGCCTCCAGGATGAATACAACGAGATAGGTGAATATTCCTGCACACAGAAACGCGATCAGGCTGCGCAGAAGCGCTGTCGTCACACGCGCATCAGCAATCATCCCCGTAAGGAATACAACAAGCGCAGCAATGACGGAAAACACCAAGGTCATACCGAGTTTGAACATACATTTCACCTTCCTCTCTATATCGTTTTATCTCCCTTGCTCACGGTCTTAACGGTATAGGTTCCATCGTTCAGATCAATCGACACCGTGCGCCCATAGTTGAGCCCCGTATCCTCGGCAATGAGGCGAATCCCGTGCTGCGCCAAAAGAGCCTTTGCCGCCTGCGCATTGCGCTCACCGACGCGCATGACACTCGTCGTATTGGAGAACGCAAACATCTGCGCACCTCCCGCAATCTTTGCCACAAGGCGGGACTTCGATGCACCTAGCCGCAGAACATCCGCGAGCATCAGCGGAAATCCGGTATCAATAAATTTTGCCGGCGTATCCGAGGGACGCGCCTGCTTGCTGTCCGGCAGCATATAGTGGAGGAGTCCCCCCACCTTTGCCGTGGGATCATAGATAGAAAGGCCGATACAGGAGCCCAATCCATAGCTGATGAGTGTGGATGGAGCTGTGCCGACTTTGTAGTCGGCCATACCGACTTTTATCAAATCCGGCATATCATTCAACTCCTACCGCATTCATTATGGTGCTGAGCGACCCGGGATCCGGTACAAGGAAGAAATGTCCGCTGATGCTCCGATCCTCTGCCACGAAATTCGTTTCGATGAGAAGCGCGTGATCTCCCATCTCGCCAAGCTGAACCAAAACTACATTGAGAATGGCACCTGCCATATCCACGGCGAGTGCGGGAATGGACGGCAGCATGCTCATGCCCGTGAACGTATAGAATGCGTTCAGGTAGGAGCCTGCAAGAATATTGCCGATCTCCATAAGCGCTGATTCGTCCATGTTATCCAGTTCGATCGTCTCACCGCGTTCCCGCCCGAGAAGTGTATCAACAAGTGCAAACGCACTCTCCCGCGGGATGAGAAACAGGATATTGCTCGGTGCCTTTCCGTAGACGCGCAGGAAAATACCGACGACCACCAGTTCCGGGCCGCCGACAAATTCCGGGACATCTTCGATTGGAACCAATGCCACATGGGGCACATTCATTTCAATGCGCCGCTGAATGAGACGGGAAAGCGCCGTCGCGGAGTTGCCCGCTCCGACATTTCCGATCTCCTTGAGTACATCCAGCTGCAGCTCCGACAGTTCTGTCAGATTCTCATCTACGGTCATTGACATTACCTCTTAATCGCGAAGCAGGGTTATTTCGCATCCTTCGGAAGTCCGACGATCTCCTCGAGGTTGAGGAGAACAATGAGTCTGCCCCTGATATTGCCGATTCCACTGAGGAATCGGCTGCTCTCGCGCGCATTCATCGCCTTTTTTGTATCGATGGGCGCATTCTCAAGACTCAGCACCTCGGTCACGGCATCGACGAGCATGCCGACATGGACATCCTCGACGGAAACCGTAACGATGCGCGTGCGGTCGGTATACGGTGTCTCCGCAAGCCCGAGCCGCTGCTTGAGGTCAATGACGGGGAGAACCGAGCCACGCAGATTGATGACGCCCTTGATGAAGTCCGCCGCGAACGGAACGCGCGTGATATCCGTAAGATTGCGGATCTCCTGCACGTTCAGAATGCTGACGCCGTATTCTTCATCGCGAAGATTGAATGCCACATACTGCGAGTTCTGCGGCGCATTTCCCTGATTCATATCATCTGCCATCTTCTTTGCCCTCCCCTTTTACTGCTGAATCATCGTTGCAACATCAAGAATCAGTGCAACCCTGCCATCACCAAGAACGGTTGCTCCGCCGAAGAGTTTAAGTCCGGCAAAGAGGTTGCCGAGCGTCTTGATAACGATTTCCTGCTGCCCGATCAGATTGTCGACAACGATGCCCGCCTTTGCCTCGCCCGCATGAACGACGACAACGAAATGCTCGTCGGAGTCCTTCGTGTGCGGAACCTGCAGAGCCTCCTCCATGCGGATAATCGGAATGATCTCGCCGCGCAGGACAATGACCTCCTTGTTCTGGACGGTCTGGATGTCCGTGGGCTCGATGTTGATCGTACTGTCAATGGAGGTGAGCGGAATAGCGTACATCTCCTCCTGCACGCGCACAAGCATCGCCTGGATAATGGCAAGCGTGAGCGGCAGCTTGATCTTGAAGATGGATCCCTCGTCGATGTGCGTTTCCACATCGACATGTCCCGAGAGCGCCTCGATCTTACTGCGCACAACGTCCATACCGACACCGCGGCCGGAGATGTCCGTGATCTGCTCCGCCGTCGAGAATCCCGGCAGGAAGATCAGTCGAACGGCATCCGCATCGTCGAGGCTGTCCGCCTCACTCTGCGAGATCATGCCCTTCTCGACTGCCTTGCGGCGGATCTTGCTCGCATCAATGCCTGCACCGTCGTCCGTAATCATGATGACAACGTTGTTGCCCTCGTGGCGCGCGATAAGACCGACCTCGCCGGTGCGCGGCTTGCCCTTCGCCTCGCGCTTCTCGGGGCTCTCAACACCGTGGTCGAGCGAGTTGCGCAGAAGGTGCATGATCGGATCACCGATCTCGTCGATAACGGTACGATCCAGCTCTGTCTCCTCGCCCTCGATCGTGAGGTTGATTTCCTTGCCCAGTTCCTTGGACACGTCGCGCACCATGCGTGGGAAGCGGTTGAACACGGCGCTGACCGGAACCATGCGCACCTTCATGACAATGTTCTGCAGATCGCCCGTGACGCGATCCATCTGCTCAAGCGTCTCCATCAGATCGGTGAGGCGATGTGTCTGCCCGATCTGCTCCAGACGAACTTTATTGATAACGAGCTCGCCCATGAGGTTCATGAGCGTATCGAGTTTTTCAATATCGACGCGGACACTCTGACTCTGGTGCTGCTTCTTGGGCGCAGCAGCCGCCGGCTTTGCCGCCTCTTTCTTCGCTGCCGGAGCCGCCGGCTTTGCTGCAGGAGCCGCTGCTGCCGGTGCAGGCGCAGCCCCCTTGCCGACCTTGTCGGGATCAACCGACTCAACGTGAACGTCCTCAATCTCAGAAACTGTATCCACAGCATTCTGCACGGCCTGAGCATCGGCGCTTGTCGCAATAATTATCTCAAAGCTGCGTTCGAACTTCTCCTGCTCCAAATCCTCTGCAGGCGGAACGCTCTTGATCACATCGCCGACCTCGTCCAGTGCCTGCATGACCATGACGGAACGTGCCGCCTTGAGAACGCAGGTCTCCATCAAGGTAATCTTGGCGTGGAACAGATTCATGCCGGCTTCTTTTGCCTTCTTCATGACATCAAGATCGATGTCATCGAATTCCATCTCCGCCATCCCAGTGTTGCCGCCTGCAGCCGCAGCTGCAGGAGCTGCTGCAGCGGGGGTTGCCGCAGCGGGGGCGGGTGTCCCCTTGGAAATGGAGCTGAGCTTGGCAACGAGATCGGAAACGTCGACAACATCCTCTGCCTCACCGTTGCCAACGCTGTCCACCATCTGCTCAAGCGAGTCCAAACACTTGAACAGCGTGTCCATGATATCCTCATTGAGCTTGAGCTGGCTCTTGCGAACGAGATCGAGTACATCCTCCATCTCATGTGTCAGTTCCGCAATCTTGGCAAACCCCATCGTCGCTGACATGCCCTTCAGTGTATGTGCGTTACGGAAGATGTCGTTGACGGCGTCGATCTCCTCCATGTTCTCTTCGAGGCGCAGAAGACCTTCGTTGAGCGACTGCAGATGCTCGTGCGACTCATCTAGGAACATATCCATATACTGGTTATCCATTGATATTCCCCCTATTTCCTATCTTC
>ERZ773099.638-NODE-638-length-28864-cov-3.803048_pt1 | contig 28864 bp, 28 predicted proteins | sample MGYA00511120_ERZ773099 | MGnify/ENA primary metagenome ERZ773099 (study PRJEB29015, sample SAMEA2738012) | human oral metagenome | biome: human oral; feature: human-associated habitat; material: dental | place: China | collected 2104 ... | reverse complement strand
TGAGCAGTGCGCCGATGTAGTTGCCGACACCGCTGTCGATGAGGATCTGCTTGAGCGCGCCGCCGCCGCCCACGATGAGGAGGATCATCGCAATGGCGAGAATGGCGGACTCGGCGATTTTCATGATCTCGGGGATGCTCTTGCCGCGCGCGATGCCGAACGTGTAGAACGCGATGAAGATGGAGATCGTGAGTGCCATATCCGGCGAGCCGAGGAAGACGAGAATCGCACGCAGGTGCGAGTCCGCCGCCAGGGTGAGCTTGCCGATGGCGGACGCTGCCATGAGGACGACAGGCACGAGTGCCGTGAATACACTCACGCCGAAGCTCGGCATCTCCTCATCCGTGAACACCTTCGGATTGTAAAGCCCCTCGGGAATCGCAGGGTTGAGATCCTTAACGAAATTGTAGAAAAGAGGACCTGCAACAATCGCCGTCGGAATGGCGAGGATTGCGCCGTAGACAAGCGTCAAGCCAATGTCTGCATTGTAGATGACCGAGATCGCCGTCGGCCCCGGATGCGGGGGCAGGAAGCCGTGCGTCACGGAGAGTGCCGCCGCCATCGGAATACCGACCTCGAGGAGGCGGATCTGCGCCGATGCCGCGATCGTGAAGACGAGCGGGATGAGGAGGACAAAGCCGATCTCATAGAAGAGCGCGATACCGACGATGAAGCCCGTGAGGCAGACCGCCCACTTGACCTTTTCCCGTCCGAACATATGGATGAGCGTCATTGCGATGCGCTGTGCGCCGCCGCTCTCCGCCATCAGTTTGCCGAGAATTGCACCGAACGAAACGACAATGGCAAGCCCGCCGAGCGTTCCGCCAAGCCCCTTCTGGATCACGGGGATGATCTGCCCGACGGGCAGCCCCTCTGCGTAGCCGATCAGCCCTGCGACGATGAGCAGCGAGATGAAACTGTTCAGCTTCACACGCACGATGAGGAAGAACAGCAGCAGGATGCCCACAGCTAGAATTACAAGCGGCATAGGATTCCTCTCCTTTCCTTGCGGCACAGCCGCATGACGCATGGAAAACAACATTTCTCTTTACAAATGATTTATATATATCATTTCATGGTTTGATTATAGCTTACAGTCTTTCTTTTGTAAAGAGTATTTCATTATAAATTTTATTTTTGTTTTTAGTATATCATTTACAAAATAAAAAGAGCTGCTGCACGAATTTTCGCTTCGTACAGCAGCCCCCAAGGTGTTGTCCTGCTTATTTTTCGTAATGCTCCTGCCATTCGTGGTGGAACGATCCGCTCTTGTCCGTGCGCTCAAAGGTGTGCGCACCGAAGTAGTCGCGCTGCGCCTGGATGAGGTTCGCGCCGAGTTGCCCGCTGCGCAGTGCGTCGATGTACTGCATGGCGGCAGAGAACGCAGGGATGGGCACGCCGCGCTGCACACCGAGACAGACGATGCTGCGCAGGCTCTCCATGTTCCGATTGATCGAGGAGAGGAAGAAGTCATCAAACATGAGGTTCTTCAGCTCCGGCTCACGCGCATAGGCATCCGTAATGCGCTGCAAAAATTCCGCCTGGATGATGCAGCCCGCGCGGAAAATGGACGCAATCTTTCCAAAGTCAAGCGACCAGCCAAACTCCTCTTTGGCGGCACGGTAGAGGGAGAAGCCCTGTGCGTAGGCGACAATCTTCGCCGTATAGAGGCTGCGCCGCACGGCCTCGATAAAGTCCGCCTCTGCCGTCATGTCCGCCGCTGCGGGCGCACGCATCACCGCAGACGCATGGGCACGCTCCTCGGTAAGGTTCGACAATACACGCGCATTGCACGCCGCCGAGATCATGGAGAGATCGACACCGCGCTGCAGTGCCTCGAGGCTCGTCCAACGACCCGTCCCCTTCTGCCCCGCGCGGTCGACGATGAGGTCGACGAGTGCCCTGCCCGTCTCCGCGTCCTGCTCGGCAAAGATGTCTGCCGTGATGCCGATGAGATAGCTCCTCAGTTCCCCCGTGTTCCACGCGTGGAAGATCGCGCCGATACGCTCGTTCGAGAGCCCGCCGACGTGCTTCAGAATGAGATAGGTCTCGGCGATCAGCTGCATATCCGCATACTCGATGCCGTTGTGTACCATCTTGACATAGTGCCCCGCACCGTCCTCGCCGATGTAGGTACAGCACGGCTCCTCCCCCGCACGCGCAGCGATACCCTCGAGGATGGGACGTACCGCCTCGTACGCCGCACGGTCGCCGCCGGGCATGATGGCGGGACCTCTGCGTGCGCCCTTCTCGCCGCCCGAGACCCCCACGCCGAAGTAGCAGATCCCCTGCTCCTTCAGTACGTCATGACGGCGGCGCGTGTCCTCATAGAACGAGTTCCCGCCGTCGAGGATAATGTCGCCCTTCTCCAGGAGCGGCACGAGTGTCTCAATCGCCCAGTCCACGGGCGCACCCGCCGCAATCATCACGAAGACGCGGCGCGGCTTCTTTAGGGAATCGATAAACGCCTTGAGATCATAAAACGCGTGAAAGTTCGCGGGCGGGTTGCGCTTTTCCGCCGCCTCGGTCATATCATCGGTACGGTTCCACCCCGCCACCTGAAAGCCGTGATCCGCCATGTTGAACGCGAGATTGCTCCCCATGACGCCCATGCCGACGACGCCAATATCCATCATGCCATTACTCATCTCGATCTTCCTCCCTCAATGTCCCGCCTGATATGCCGCGATCTCCGCGAATTCCTTCTGCAAATTGTGATAGAGACGCCCGCTGATATCCACGAGCTGCGCATAGGTCTTTGTATTGTCCGCATCCGGCGTGTAGATCTTCTTCGCGTGCACGAGATCCGCCGTATCCGCAATCCCCAGCGACAGCGGGGTACCGTCCATCCCGGCGCCGTTCAGGGCGTGTAGAATCTCCAGTATCTCTTCGTCACCGAGTGATCGTCCCGACTGCGAAAGGAGATTCTTCATGGTGTTCGCCACGGCGGGATAACAGCGCCGCCCAAAATCGGGCAAGCCCGGCGCGGGACGCCATATCCAGTCGGCAACGGCAAAGTTTCCGGAATGCGAGCCGTTCATGAAAATCCTCTTCTTCCCTGTGTTTTCCGTGTTTCCGTCTCGATGTTCCCGACATGAATGTCGGGAACATCGAGGTCCGCCATACACTTTTTTATCTCGCCGACGACGTCGCCGAACACGCGTTCCAGCTCGTCGGCGGCGCGTTCGCTCGACAGTCCTCGAATCCATGACATGAACGATTCGGAACGGGCCAGCCCCTCGTGATGAAAGACGGGCAAAGGATAATGCGAAGCCTCGCGGTCCCATAGATCGAAGCTAAAATATCCATTGTCCGGCTCCCCGGCGGGGACTGCGTCGTAGATATGTTCGAGAAACAGGTTCCATGCGTTCTCGCACAGCTCTGCATAATATTCGCTTCGTCCGTCGCACGGAAGCATCGAGCCCACGAGTTGCACTTTCTTTCGAACGCTTCGCAGTATCCCCGTTTTCTCCCAATGTTGAAACAGTATGTCGTAATTGCGCCATACGTCGACTTTATTCGAGACGAAAAAGAATAGACGGTCCGCGTCCAGCCCGGTCATGCAGGACGACGCAAAGCCGTCCAATCCCGCCGGCGCATCGATGAGCGTTATGTCCGGGCGGAAACGCTCTTCCAAACGGTTCAACAGATCTCTCGGACGCATTGCGACGTCGCTTCGCGCCGTCATGCTTTGCAGCTTGTCGATATAACCGTCGGCGTTCGTCCCGCACGACGGGACGAACATGAATCGCTTGTCCTTCGCCCCGACCTCGACAATGATGTCCGCAGGAACGGGAACCGCATCGCCGGCCAGCCAATCCACCGTTCCAGAGGCCGGACGGGAGTTCGTCTCGGAGAGAAGGGAGTGCGACAGGGACGGCGACCTGAAGTCCAAGTCGACGACCATGACGCGTTTGTTCTCCTCCGTCAGAGCCCATGCCGAGGCGAGAACGGACGCAGTTCGGCCGACGCCTCCGGCGGGAGACGCAAACACCGCACGAACCGTACGCGAAGAACTCATTTCTCCTCCCCCCCTTGTTTGCCATCTCATGTATAATATATACAGAACAGGTTGTTTTGTCAATTACCGAAAGGAGAGCTGAAGACAGATGAGTTTGCCTCGCAGAAGAAAAACGAATGGGTGTCCCGACGAATCGTCGGCGTTCGGATTGGAGCTGTCCCGGATACGCAGGCGGCTCGGCATGTCGCAGGGGGCGCTTGCGAAGGCTTCCGGGATGTGCCAAGCTCATATATCCGCGATGGAGAGGGGCATCAGTCTGCCCGGGCGCAGGGCGCTGGATAAGATCAAGGCATTGCCGGAGCTGGACTTGGAGGATGGACACCGGCTGACCGACGCCGCACGGAAGGACCGCCACGGCGCAAAAATGCGCTTCGCATAGAATATAATATCGATGGGACTTGACATATAGAAGGGAAGACGGGTGCATGAAGAGCAAAGAAAGGATATTGGACGTACTGAGCAACCTATGGGAGAAAAAGAACGATATGGACGAGCTCCGCAGGGCGACCTCGACGCTCTTGTGCCTGCGGTATCTATCCATGGAATACGAGGTGATGGCGCGCAAACGTATCGGTCCCGAATACGACGACTGCGCACGAAATGGAATCTCGCCGCTCGCCGTATGGTACAAACGCCATTCGGAGGACGGACTTCGCGAGGAGTTCGAGGATTGGATGCGGAAGAACGGAAACCGTTGCGTCATTCGTCCGCAGATGTCCTGGAATCGTCTTGCGGACGAAATGTCGTTCATGTCGTCCAGTGATATGACGAAATTTTTGAAGACGATGGTCGGCGAGATTGGCGAGTCCTCGCAGGACCGCAGTCTGGGGTGGCTGTCGGCCGCCGTGGCGTGGGACAGGGTCAAGCCCCTGTCGCTGAAACGACTTGTCGCGGCCATAGATTGGGAGTGTCCGAACAGATTTTCTATCCGGTCCGCCTTCGAGCGGACGTTGCAATGGTTCAGCCGTTTTCTTGATAAGCATCCGTTCCATGTCCCTGCGCCTCTTGCCGATCTCATGGCGGGTCTGGTGTTGCGGCTTCCGGCCAAATACGACGATAGAGCGCCGTTTGTCGTCGAAAATCTGCTGAGCTTCAACGCCGGGGATGGGACGCCGCTGGCTGGAGTTTTGGGACGATTGGACCACGTCAAATCCATCTACATGCAGGAGCAAGACCCGCGCGAGGAGCTGATAGCCCGCCTGAATCTTCTCGTCCACGGTGCGGGCGGGATGGATCTCGTGACCTCGCGCACGCATCCGTTGAGGGACGACTGGAAGGTATTCAATCCCAACGAAACCGTCAATAAAACGCTTTGCGACGCCATCGTTGCGTTCCCGGCGTTCGGGGAGTCCTGGCAGGGCGTATTGCAGGACCGTCTCGACGGCCGTTTTCGAAAATACTGCACCGAGGGCGTGCCCGGTCCGGCCGAGCCCGAGCTGGCGTTTCTGCTGCACGGTCTGCATTTCCTGAAGCCCGCGGGGACGATGGTTCTGGGCGGAGCCGAGACTATGCTGAACAGGGCGTACGACGCCGAGAGGGGAGTACGGCAGAAACTGGTGGAGTATGGAAATCTTGAGGCGATCGTCGCGTTGCCGGACGCAATGTTCGAACGTATTACCGGTATGCCGACGGCCTTGATGGTTGCGGGGACGGAGCGCGGCCCGCACGGCGTCATGTTCGTCGACGCGCGTAACGTGACGAGCGAAGCTCTGGGAAGACCGCTCTTCGACGCCTGCCATTCTCACATTGAGACGCCGGGCTTCGCCAGAATCGTCTCGCCGGACGAATTGAGACAAAACGATTACGACCTCTCGCCCGGACGGTATATCGAACCTTTCATGGACCGTATGCAGGACATGGAACGAGCCGAGAGCTGCGATGGACCGTCGCTATGACGGACGAAAATTTTGAAGAGGGGAAGACCATGACGACGACACCAAAAACGATAACGAGCATTGAGATTGGCGACGGCCGGCTTGCCGTTGCGATATCTCCGCAGGGCGAACCGCAATGCCGTATCTCGCTCCCCAGCGTCGAGTTGTCGGGACCGCTCTACGAAGTGCTGGCCGCGGCGGCGGCCGTCGCCGGCGGCGCAAAGCTCGACGGTGCCGTGCTGTTCGGGGACGAAAACCATGTCTTGCAAAACGATGGCATATCCCAACACGATCTTCCCGTCCTGTGCGAACTTCTGGAGACGGTGCGGGTTCCCATTTCGCGACTGGGGACGGAGAAACGCGGTGAGGAACGGAACAACCATTGCTGCGGGTGTTTTGCCGGAGCGTATCCCGACAGATCGAACCTCGACAAGTTCGTACTCGTCTACGCGACCTCTACCTCCGTTTATGGGTGTGGGCGCCGGGACGAGTGCGGATGCTTCGCGTCACGCATATCCTTGTCGAATCCCTGTTGGGTGGAGGCGATCGAAGGGATTCCTCCGCTGGGGACTGGAATCCTGGAACGTACGCCTCCTGAGCATGGAGTGGGGTCGATAGGACTGGACGAAAATCGACTTGCCGGTGTAACCGGTTCAATGCTGGGGGACGACCCTCTGCCGAGCGGATGCCTTTCGGACGAGACACTGGCGGAACTGCGCCGGGTCGTCCAGGGACCGGAGGTCCAAGACGATATATCGGACCACGAGTCCGAACCGGCGAGGTAGCGTGATGCAGTCCTTGAAGGAATACTGGCGGGCCTATGGCGGCGCCAAAGCGTTTCTGTCGTCGCGATACCTGCACGTTTCAATGGCGCTGGCGGCTTTCTTGTTCGTTTTCGTACGGCGGACGCCGGAGATGTTGGATTTCCCCTTCTCGGCGCCTTTGAAGTTCTCGGCGCCGCTATTGGGATTTACGCTTTTGTGCATGATGTTGTCGATGGTGCAGAACGTGCGTTTTGCGGACATCCTCAAAAGCCGGGACGACGGCGAGTCGGCCGACATGCCGTCCCCGTTCCTCGTGACGGCGGCGTCCTTCGCGCATTTTGCGTTCACTCATGCCGCGACGTTGCTGAATGCTGTTATCGGCAGCGTACTGCCGGAACGGCACGAGATCTATTGGCTGTTCTCGATGTGGCTGATGTCGTACGAGATTCTGCTCACATTCGCCGTTGTCGGCGCGGTATTCAAGTTGTCGGAATGGTACGACGCCTTCAAGCCATAGCGACTGGTCTTGGAACGAACGGAGCGCGGGCAAGAGTTATTTTGCCCGCGTTCCTTATTCGTCTATCGCGTTATCTCCGGCGTTTCCTCGCATTCCGGGACATTCTGTCGTTCCTCGCGCGCCGCCGTCAATTTTTCGAGCAGGTGGTCCGGCAGTTTATGCCCCGTCCGCTTGGCGAGAACATCGATGGGCGTGCGGCCCGATCGCTCGGCGAGGGAGGGATCGACGCAGTAGGCAAGGTTCGCCAGCAGCTTGTCGGCGACAGCGCTGGGTTTCATTCCCGTAAGGACTAGTTCTACACAGGTCATGGGGTTTCCCTCGTCGATTCGCTCGTTCCGCATGCAGTGCAAGACCATCGCAACGGCCATATCCCGAAACGCCGGATCGGCCCCGTGCCGTTCCATCTCGACGATGCCGCACAGCAGTCTATAGGCGAGGTGCGGCGTGGACGGATCGATGTTTTGGAAAAGGGTGAGCGCAAAGGGCAGCATCTGCGGATCTTCGCCTTTTTTGAACAGCATGTGTTCGAGAAGTTCCGTCATGCGTTCGTCGGCATACCGTCTCGTGTATGGGCCGTATTTTTGCAGGACGCCGTGCAGCTTCGTATCCAAGGAGCGCGCCGCCGCTTTGGGATTGTCGTCTTTTGTCGCAACGGCTTTTGTGAACAGTTTTTCGACGGTAGGAACCTTGTCGAGGACGTCGCGGATTTTTTCGGCGTACTTTCGCGGGAGCAGCACGCCTGCCTCGTCGGTCTTGTCGAACGCGATGTACTGCCGCAGGGACAGCCGCGCCGAGATGTCCTGCAAGTTCGGGACGTCGGGGTCCAGTCCATACTTGGCCATCTCCTTAACGACGGACACGGCGGTCTTGCCCAGCACATCCGTTTTCTTTCGATAGTCCTTGTCCAGCACGTCCAGCGCCATGTATCGGTTCTTGAAACGATACAGCAGCTCTTGCACCGCATTGCGGGATATCACTCCGTCTTCGACGGGACAGGGCTCGTTTGGATCCGCACCGCGCTCCAGAACCGTCTTCAGCATCTGCGTCCGCTCCATGATATCGGAGTTCTCTTCCAATGATGCGGAGAAGACGTGTTTGACGGCAAGGTTCAGGAACCGTTCGGTCTCTCGGCCCTCGCCTCTCAGATTCGGCAGGCGCTCGGCCAGCATATTGAACAGCTTTGCGTCGTTCTTATGTCCGACATACCCGTTGTCCTCGTCCCCCAGCAGCGCCGCGAGCAGCTTCACTGCGTCGGCGGGCTGGATATGCTGAAAATAACGCTCCATGATCTCGCGAAAATCAGCCTTCTCCTCGTCGACCCCTTGGCGCTGCACCCGTGCGATGTTGCGGACGTCGTCCATGTCGACGGACTGACAGACAGGATAGGCGTCGTGGGCGTCCATCCTGCGTCTGTAGTGCTCCGTGATTTCCGTACAGGTATAAAGCGAGGATCTTTTCATATTACTCTCCTTCAGATTCCAATGTTGTACCCAATCAAAGCGCAGGGAACTCTCGTTCTGTATCGAGGGTCCAAGGCTCTTTGTCCTCCTGTGCCACCGCTTTTTGTGCTGCGCGGACTGTTTCGGCGTGCAACAGGGCGAGCCGACGTTCCAGATTGCGAAGCATGCCATCCAGTCTCGATACATCCTTGTAACGCGCGTTCAAGTTCAGCTTGAGAAGATCATCGATGTCTGGGAGTCCCAACGGGCGCCTCAGTATCGGCGCACAGAACCCGCCTAGGACGTCGAGTCCGTATCGTTCCGCGACGATGGCCAAATCGAACCAGTCCCGAACGGTGAACGAGTCGCCACGGTAATGGAGCTTCTTGGCCACGATCTCCAAAGGATGCTCGCAGGGAATGGGCCGCCCCTCGAACGTGGGGCGGCGAAGAGGTATGTCCGGTAGAAGCCGAGGAGCGAGGATAAAATCTATTTCGCCCTCGGGGCGATAGATTTTGATGTAGTTCGACGTTTCGTCGTATTGTCCCTCCTCGTCCGAGAACTTCGGCGAGAGGTATCCCAAAAGCTGAGGATCGTCCACGAAGATATCAATATCGTGGCTCTCGCGGTGCGACAGTATGAGCGACAGGACGGTCCCGCCGCCGAACGTCCAACGTCCGTACAACTCGGACGACATGTCCAACATCGACAGGGCTTCCCTGAAAAGAACACGCCACGGCGGTTCGTCTCGGTCGGACTGCGGAGCGGCTTTTTTCATCGCGGTCTCCTCCTTTCGCTTTTCCAGGAACAGGTACGGCGCAATACGGGAAAGACGGGGCGCTCCGCAGCCGTTCAAAAGTCGCAACGCGGCATCGAGACGGAGGCTTTTCTCGTCCTTCTTTTCGTTCAGATAACGGCGCCATACGCTCTCGGGAACATCCGTGAACAGCGAGACGGCGAAGTGTTGTGCCGCAGCGCCGGCTATTCCAGACGACAGCATCTCCGAGAGCTTGTCGCGCGTTGTGGGAACGGCGTACGGGACGTTGATGGTGCACAGCATCCGATCGACGGCATCCATTTTCATAGCAAGATCTCCGGTTCCCGTTCCCAGTCGAACTCCAGCTGCGTCCGTGGCGCCTCTTTCGGGGCCGGCAGATATTCGCCGGGCGCGGGAGCGCGGACAAGTCCCAGTTTCAAACGTTCCAGGTTTTCTGCGATATCGTGCCAGAGATCGGCGTTCTTTACCTCGCCGGAACTGCCGCGCCAACGATTCTGTCGCCATCGCTCGAGTTGTCCCTCCGTCAGGGCGTCGCGGACGTATTCCAAAGATGTTACTATCGACACCGTCTCGCCGTCCGACACCTCACTCAGTGCCTGCGCCACGGCCAGCAACGTCAGACGCGGCGCCGTCGCGTTTGGGTGCTCGTCGCGCCGGGACTTTTGCGTACAGCCGTCCGGCGACAGCAGTTTCCATTCGACGGCGCCGGGACGCGTTCCGCTGGACCCCGACGCCTTTACGACGTGGACCGTCCAAGCGCCGGGCATGCCGATATCCGTTACCGGCTCGTTCGCCGATGATATTTCAGGTGCCTCTTCAAGTTCCTCTCCCGCTTCGATGCGGGCTATCTCGCGCTCGGCGAGCTTGTCGCACCGTTCGTTCCAGACGTCGCCGACGTGGCCGCGCGTCCAGCGCCATTTTACGTCGGTCTCCCGGACGGCATTCAAAAGGGCCAGCCACAGGTCCTTATTTTTCACGGGCTCGCCGGCGGACGTCGTCCATCCGTTGCGGGTCCATCCGTCGAGCCACCCGTCGGTAAAGGCCCTTTTAAGATACTGCGAATCCGTGACGAGCTCGACGCGCGAGCCTTTGACGGCCGACAGCGCTTTCAGCGCGGCCGTCAGCTCCATGCGGTTGTTCGTCGTGTTGCGCTCCCCGCCTCCGAGTTCCAATACGGGCAAGTTCTTCCCATGTCGGAGCACGACGGCGCCCCAGCCGCCCGTGCCGGGATTCGGACGGCATCCGCCGTCGGTATACACGACGTAGTTTCCGGCCGGCAACACCGTATTCGAAGTTTTACCTGAGTCGTCTACCTTCGTCGTCTCTTCGGAACTCGGCCTTATGGATTGCGGCGCGGGAGCATATCGTATCTGTTCCGCGATAGGCTTGGAGGCGTCATATACGGCGGCGGCGAGGAGTTTTTGTTCGTTGACGGGTACGGAACATCTCCGAAGCAGGCTTGCGTTCGCTTCGCCGTCCAGGACCAGAAGGTGTTTCGCAATGCCGTGTCTCACGGCCGAGGTCACGCCGCCCCAGGTCCCTCCCCGGTCCACTTCGCACTCGATGACGACGGACGCCCGGCCGAACGCGTGGATGAGATCGTTGCGGGCGAATGCGGCGCACACATCGAAACGTGCGTCGGGCGCCTCCGACGTTATCAGGGTCAGATCTCCGGCACGGATGCCGTCGTACATCCATCTCTCGTTTCTCGAGCGTTCCGCGAGGTTGTGCGGCAGAATGCCTAGAACACCCGACGAGAAGTCGCACCGCCCCTGATGGACCAGCCGCTGGCGGTTCATGGCCTCCAAGGCACCGATCATCGACGCTTCGTCGGAGCCACGTGCGGCGCCGGACACCAGATGGAAGTTTTCCGTCGCAATTTGCTCGCCGATATGCTTTGCCTCCGCAAATCGTTCCTGGGATATCCGCCTCGATCCGACGACGGCGACGAAACCGTCCGCGTTCAAAAGGTCTTTGTTCCCGACGCCGAAGAGGAACGCAGGGGCGTTCCAGCCCATTTTGTCCTTGAGCCGGCGGGGGTATTCCGGGTCGCCGCGCCCGACGGTCCAGAGGCTGTGCGACGCGTTCCAGCCGTCCATTATTCTCTTGCAGTCGGGGATCGTCTCGACGATCCGAACGATGCGCGCATGCGCCAAACCGGCATAGTCAGCGCAGCTTTGTACCTGCCCATCCCCGATGGGGTTCGCGAGGTATCGGGGTAGCTCCTCGGGCTTGACCCCCGCCCTGTGAAGCGCCTGTGCGAACTTGTTGTATTCGCGCAGGGACAGAGGCTCCAAACCCGGTGGAAAATCGTAGCCACGCATGGAGCGCGGCATACAGAGCGCAAGAATACAGAGCGCGGAGTCCGTAAGGACGTTTTTGTTGTCGTTCATGGGAAAAACCTTCTTTTCGCCGTCCGCCGTAGCGGCGGGCAACATTTTTTTTACGTCGAGATCCCTCGGCAGTACGAATTTGCCGTCTCGAAATAGTATACTACATGAGAGATTTCGCCATCGTATCCATCGAAACGGAGCTTTGCTCGGTGTGAAAAAGGAGTGAGTAGGGATGAGTTCACGATATGCCCATCGCATGCATCTCGGTTTCGCTTGGGGAGATACTGCGTTCGACCTCATCCGTCCCCTTGAGGACAAGAGAGAGGCTGTATATATCTTGCGGCGCGGCCTGGCAAGTTTCGTCGAACCGACGTTGCGTACGCTCGAAGGCGTATCGATGTCCTTGTTTGATACGAAATCGATAATTGATTATGATTACGGTATCTTCGCCCCGCTGCGCGAGGTCATGGCCGTTCGCAATTACGGGACGGCCTGCAAAGAACTATTGTCGCTCCTGGAGGAAGGAGTGCGTTTCGACGTCGATTTTCTTCTGAGGCTGCATGCCCGCGTTGCGGTTGGCGAAGTGAAACATTTCGGAGAACTGCGCAGAGAAAACGTCCATATCGACGGCAGCGTTTATGTCCCGCCGAAGGCAGATAAACTGTCCGGCATTCTGAACGCCGGATTGGAGTATCTGGAAGATCTCGATAATTTCAATCATCCTGCGGAATGCGCATTCGCGACGTTTTTGTTTTTTTTCCCGGACGCAGGCGTTCGAAGATTGCAACAAACGAACTGCGTCGCTTGCAATGAATGCGTTGCTCATGAGCGATGAATATATTCCGGTAGCGCTCGACGGCGACCGGAGGCTATTCCTCGATAAAATAGCCGATTTCTACGAACGTGGAGACGGGACGGACATGATGCGTTTTCTCGTGGATCTCATGCTGCAGCAGCAGGAACGCTATCGCGACAGATTATTGTCCGTATCCTGTCTGGCAGTGCATGCAGAACGAGACGAAGATCTCGACGCCGAGACGAACTTTTTCGCCTCGGCGCTGAGGGTTTTTTATCGGCCGAAGTAGAACGAAGGATCGTCCGACGCGGGTTCGGTAATGTCTTCTCTTTCTTGCGGAAACGGTATTAACTACCTGCGGGCTTCCATGGCATGTCTTCGCACTGTGGCGCCCATACGTTTGATTAGGGAATGCGCCGTGTGAAATCCCGGTCGTTCCGAATCCGTCAGAACGACCCGCGCGAGCTTCGGCAAAAGCATTTCGGCGCGCGCGGCGATCTCCTCCAATCTCTCCGTCGAGACGCATCCCATCCGAATCTCGTCGAATGTTAAGGAAGCGTAGGCGTTTTGATTCAACGGAAGTCCCAAGCGGGCTTCATATCGCAACGCTTCCGTCGAGAGCATGTCGTAGAGCGGCGCAAGACGCCATGCATCGTCCTTGGGTTCCCGCATGGCGGAGAAATTTTTGAGGTGCATATCGCCGTTGCCGATCAGCGTACCGAAGAACAGCGCTTCCGTTAAACGCGCAAGCTCTGCGGGGGGCAGAAAATTCCCGGCCTGCGCCAGCATGTCCGAACGGCTCATGGAGTATTTCAGTCCTGGATCCAGTCCCATCAGTGCGGCGAAGTCGACGACCTCGCGGGCGGTTCCGTCATCATGACGATCGAATCGAAGAACCGCAAGGTCCATGACGCATATGTCGCGCCGTCCCTGTATCGGGGATTCGAACAGGAAGCATTCGGCCGTCCGAAGCCCGCAGAGCTTCGCCATCCGCATGCAGATGAGCTCGGTCTCGGCCATGAAGGGGACGTCCGAGCGATGCGGCTTGATCAGCACGTTTCCGCGTTCATGCATCTCAGCGGGCCGCAGGATTATTCTGTTTTCCCATCGTTCGGCGACGGCCGTAAACTTGTCCTGCACGCCGCAAAAGGATGGGTTAGGCTGGAGGACTCGCATCCTCCGTCCTGCGTCATACCATTCCCGAGTGAGCCGCACCTCGGTATCGAGCCTATGGTATTCCCCGTCGGCCGATATCTGCAGTTCCGGCGGTGCAAGGTACCGCAACGGCGTTATCATATTTCTGCATCGCACAATCTCCAGCCCGCCGGACAGATCCGACATCTCGGGCAACAGCCGGGCGACGGGAATGGAAACGGTATCGCCGCCGGCGAGGCGCCGCAACAGAAGCTCCAGTCGCTCGCCCTCCGGAAGTCCGGACATGAGCGTTGCCGTCAATCTTCGCAAGAGCTCCTGCGGCGCCCCCGGCAACGACATGAGCTCACCCGAGTTGGTCAATCGCGCTATGGGGAACCCATTTTTCAATACGACGAAGTCGTTCTTCAATGTGTCCTCGCCTCCGTTTCCAAATAGCATAATACCATGGAAAGCTACAGCGAAACGAAAGAGTCGGTGGAGATGGGTCGATAACTGGCCGTTCCGCATAGCAAAACAAAGAAACAGGGCCGGAGAAAACTTCTCCGGCCCTGTTTCTCAGCGTCCCATGTCGTGTTCCAGCTCGTCTATCTCCGTTCCTTCGGGGGCGGGTTCGAACATATAGCCGTTGGTGTCGGGCTGCGGGGTCTGGTTGGGGTCGGCGAGCACTGCGGCGTCGGCGATGTCGTCGTACCGTTCGATGACGGACCGCGCGCCGTTGATGGTCCGTCCCACGTCCTGCGTGTTGTCGGTGAGTCCCAGCCCCTCACCGCCCATCATGACACCCTCCTTCGTGACGGTGACGCTCATGGCGGTATTCTGAGACCCGTCGGGGCGCTGGACGAACACCATGGCGGTCGTCGCGCCGGTGATGGCGGACCCGACGACCATCGACCTCACGATCCCCGGCTCCTCGGCGCGCCGTGCCTCCTCGTCCTTGGTCCGTTGCGGTTCCCGCTCCATTTCCTCGACGGCGACGGCCGTTCCCTGCGGAATTTCCCGCTCGGGCTGCGTCTCGAGTGCGGGCTCCGGCTCCTGCAACAGCCCCGGTGCGGGGGCCGGTTCCGTCCGAAGCGCCGTTTCTGGCTCCATCTCCAGTTTCGGTTCCGGCAGCGTCTGAGTGACGATGCGCGGCGCCGCTTCGAGGTTCTTCTCCAGCTCCGCGGCGGCGCTGCGGGCCGTCTCGAGCGCCGTGTCTGGGTCGCGGAACGTCTTGAAGGTCTCCGGCTCCCGCGTGGCGCACAACATCGTCAGCACCAGCGATTCGGCGAGCCGCTCGCGTTCCGGCGAGAGGTGCGAATCGCGCTCGTAGACGACCGGCGAGATGCGGGCGTCGGGCAGCATCCCATCCTGTACTTTCGGAGCAGTTACCGTCGTCTCCCGTGCCGCCTCCTGGCGCCGTTCCAGCTGTTCGGCGACGAACATCTCGTGCATCAGAGCGGCGTTCGCAAGCAGCGGTTCCCTGACCGCGCGGACGGAAAGGTCGGGGAACACGTTCGTCAGTTCCTTTATCTGGTCCGGCTCCCGCGCAAGTATCCCCTCGGGAGTGACAGACCATGTCGTTACGCCCAGCCGCGCCGCGAGGTCCTTCGGACGGTCGGCGAGCGAGGGCTCTCCGAACAGGGTATCCGCGACGCGCCGTGCGGCGTCGCCCATGGGGCCCTCCTGCGGGACATCGCGATATGCCGTGGCGAAGTCCCGGAGCCACGACGCACGGTCGTCCGGCTCCGTGCCATGTCGCAGCTGCGCGGCCATCATGGGGTACTTCGATTCGAGATCCGCCGCTATCTTGGATATCTCGTCGTCCAGCTTCGGGACGAGCGGCGTCACCATGTCGCGGTCAAACCGCGTGAGGTAGCGGTTCGAGTCCACAAGAGCCTTGAGGGGCGACCCTTCGCCGGAGCTCGAGCCGGCGAACCCCGTATCGTAGAGGCTGATGAATCCGTACTCCCGGATCCTCGGGCGTTCCGCAACTGCCGTATCCATATCTCTCACTTCCCCTTCCCTTTGTTTTTGCTTTTGTTTTTCATGGCTTTCCCGAGGTCCTCCCGCGAGGCGCCCCAAGTGGATTCGAAGGCATCGCCCGTCCATTGCAGCGGCTCGTTCCACGTCTTGATAACGAACCGCAGGTGGTGGGTATACGTTTTCGGCATCTTCGAGTGCGAGATCCAGAACATCAGCCCCGTGAAGAGGATGGTCGGGACGAGCACGATGGTGACACCGATGAGTGCGAGGGGCGATCCCGATACGAAGAACCAGAGGATAATCAATAGGGCGCATTCGCCGCCGATGACGGTCAGCTCCCTGCCGCGCAGCCCCATGAAGATAATCGGAGGGTCGTTAATCTTCGTTGGCAGCTTGTGAAACTCCTCCTCCGTATAGTGCGTGGGGCGTACTATAGGCATCTTCCCCTACCTCCGTTTCCGTTTTATAGGCCGTGCCGGCTTCGCTTTTTTGTTTGTCTTGGGCTTTTCCATTGTTATTTTACCCTCGCCGTCCCCGAGCTTCACCGTCCTATCCTCCGGTCCGAACACGTCGTTGGACGCAACGGCAAGGGGCTTCGCATTCCCGTTTCGGTAGGATACGCCGGTCAGGACCATGTCCTGCGAAAACGACAGCGACAGCGTCTCCGTCCCGTCGGTCACCCGCCAGCCGACCACGGCCGGCGGAGCGGGCGAGAACGTTACCCACATAGGACTGCCCAGCGCCGACGCGGCCGCGTCCATATCCATCCCTATCCTCAGCGACAACGGGAGCGGGAACGAGGCGCCGAAGGCCTCGACAGACGACAGGCTCGGCTTCCTTCCGTCCCATGTACAGGAGACGGTCCCCGCCCCTGTCCTCCAGACCAGCTCGTTCCCGTTCTTCGTACCCCTTACGCCGTCGACCCGCGCAGCCGGGGACAGAAGCCCCTCGAACGCGGAACGAAACGCCCGCAGGATGGACGACGCGGACGCGCCTCTGTCTGATTTATCCGCGAGTTTCCGAGTTATCTCGAATGTTCGCGCGTCGTGAGCGACCGGCGCGGTGTCATCCAGCCAGACGCGTTTGCCGTCCGGCCCGACGGCCTCGTATCGTCCCTGTTCCGCCGCGCCGGTCGGCACGAGAATGGTTCCCTTCGTCAGCCAGCCGACGGAGGCGCCGTACCGGTCCTTCATTACCGTCCGTTCCACGAGCATAAAGGCCTCGGGCGCCTCGGCTATGGGCGCGGCGTCCGCCGGCCTGTCGTTCGTGAGGGCGAGGATGAGGGCCCCGACGAGGACGACGATGATGAATACGATGAGCCAGCCGTACCCGTCGGCGTAGAGGGGATTCGCGTTTCTGCCGTCGATCCCGCCTTGGGCGTCAGAAGGCGGGGCAGGATTCTTCGTGTTCGGCTCGCTCATGGGCCAGCGCCTCCTCCTTCGTGGTATATTTCGGGCGGAACTGCGTCGCGTCGAGCGCGACGTGCCTGTCCATGCACTCTAGGCACAGCATGCGCTCGCTGCTGCCCTCTTGGGTGGAGAGTCCGACATAGAAGCCCTTCTCGGACTTCGTCCCGCACTCGTAGCACTGCACGTTTTTGTCCTTTTTCGTGACGGAATGGTTCAGTACCAGCTTCGTCCCGCTCGTCAGCTTGTCCTTTCCCGTGACCGCCGCAAGGTAGCGTCTCTGGGCGTCCTTGTCGACGTCGCAGCGTTCCAGCACGCGGGCATCCTCCATCCTGTCCAGAATGGAACAGAGCATGTCCGTGATGCCGGGCCGATACTCCAATTTGTAGAACACGTCGGGCCCGGCGCATTCGTAGTAGGGCAGCGAGACGGTTATCTTTTCGCAGTCCATTTCCCGTCCTCCTTTATTAAATACCGTTTTTGAGGTGCGATGCCCACCAGAGCCCGCGCGCAAGCAGCATCGCGAGGGACGTCGAATAGACGAACAGCGTCTCGCGCAGGCTGCGGACCTTGAAGAGCCGGACACCGAACACGCGCTTGCGCGGGTTCCAAAGCGGGACATGGCCGCAGAGCGCGTCCTCGCCGATATGGCAGAGGCACCCCAGAAACCAGAATGCGGCGACGGACGCCAGTAATTGAAAATGCTCGACGCCCGGCGTAAAGGACGATATATGCCCGAACGCCGCTATCGGCGTGCGGAGCCCCGCAACCATAAAAAGTCCTCCGAACGCCGCGAGATAAGGGACGAACCAGTGGGATCCCTTTCGATGATTCGGAGCGGGACCGGAGTCCTTCGAGTAGTCCACGCCCTCGATGGCGTCGGGAAACGTCGAACCGCCGGACGCGGCGAACCCCGCGACGGGATCCCCCGTCGCGGCGTACACGAGCGCAAAGGTGAATAGACGATGATCCTTCCACGTCATAGTTTGATGTCCCCGCGGGGGGAGAAACTTCCCCGCGACAGGCTCGCTCCGGTCCGCACCTCGAGCGAGGTAAGCGTACTCTCGATGACGTCGATGTGTGGCGTGAGGAGCGGATCGTCGCGATTACGATCCGACAGGGTTCGCATGCCGTTCCAGAACTTGGCGAACGTCGTCCGGCACAGGGCGGCGGCACTGCCGCCGCGGGAATGCGAGAAATCGAACACGCTGGACAGCGTGCTGCACAGCATTGGAGTGCCTCGAACGGTCAGACGTTCGAAGAACCGTTGCGCGTACCGTTCATCCGAGAGCCGCCACGCCATTCTATCGAGGACCGACAGGAATTTGCGGACGGCGTCGTCCGCGCGCTCGAGCCGATACCGTTCCATCTCCTCGTCCTCGAAGATGACAGGCTCCACATCCTCGTCCTCGAGCCCGATGACGTGTTGCATTTCCATGTCGGTCATGACGTCCCACGGGCCGTCCAGCGTCAGTTCGACGGAATTGGTCTCGTTTCCCGTCCCCGTATTCGTGTTGTCCGTCATGGACACCCCTCCTTTCTTGTCCTCATCTTTTCGATTATACACTGCGCCGGTGTATTTTGCATTATCCTGTGGTATAGTTTTGGAGTACAAGACAGAAGGAGGGATGGCAATGGTTTTGTTTATCTGTGGCATTACGCTGGGGCTTGGGATTGGACTTTTCGGCACGATGCTGTTGCACGGCCGCTCTCCGCTGTGGGCGGAAACGGTAATGGCGGCGCTGTCGTTCGCCGCACTGCTCACGGCGTTCGTCTCGGCGTGGGAGACGTACCGCGCCGCGTACTCGGCATTTATGTCGTTCGGACTGCTGTCGGTAATCTTGTTGGCCGCCGCCGCGAGGGCGGCGAATCTTGTGGTCTGTATACGAACGAAGGAATGGGACCGCGGTGCGGAGAATCTTTTCGCTTTGCTGATTGCAGCTACAGCCGTCTATATGCTGCACCGCGGGATCGTCGCAGGCTGGGAGAAATACAGAGAGGATCTGTTGTACGTTGCTGTCATGGCCGGCACGCTGGCGATGATCGGCGGCGCCTGCGAGGCGACGCGGGAGGGCGAGAGCCCGTTCCGGCTCCGCGCCGCGCTGTTCGTTTCGCATCTAGGGCTCGCCGCCGTAATGTGCTTCCCCGTTTCGTGGTTTAGTTCGTCCGATATCGACGTTACCGGCGTCGTATCGCTCGTCGTCGGAGCGTTCTTCGTGACGTGCCTGACGCTTCTGGTGAAGCTCGGCATCGTTCTGGAGGCAGAGCGGCAGAAGAATACGGCCGCGACGGCATAGCGAAGGCCCGACGCCATTCAGCGTTCCATCTCGTCCGTCTTCAGGCTTTCCTCCGGCACGGTAAACGAATGCCCCTGCCGGCGGAGATGGCGGCGCCACGTATGTTCTAGACTGTCAACGAGGAAGTCCATGAAGGGGCGAATCGTTTCGCGTTCATGGTACGCTTGGAGCGCGTCGCAGTATCGAGCCTTTTCCTGAAAGTCGAAGACGACGGGCGGAAACGCATTGCGCATCAGCAGCATGTCGAGCAGGAGCCGTCCCAGCCGTCCATTCCCGTCGGCGAAGGCGTGAATGTTCTCGAACCGGCAATGGGACCACGCGGCAACTTTCAAAACAGTACTCTCGCCGTATCCGTCCTTGCGGGCCGGGTTCCAAAACGGGCGAATCTCCCTCAGAAATCCCTCCATCTCCGCCGCGGCGTCCTCCGGAGCACAGCCGGTCTCCAGCGGTCCGACGACGTAGAACCCCTTTTTGAACGTACCCGGCGCCTCGCCCTTCGCCGTCCGTAGTCCGTCGTAGCACCCCTCCATCAGAACCGCATGCAGCGAGAGCATCTCGCGCCCGCCGAGCGTCGAGCCGGGATCGTACACGAGATCGAGAGCTTTATCCCATGCGTTGCGGGCGCCGACGATCTCGAACAGGGTTTGAATCCGCCCCGAGAAATTCGACACGGTTCCCGTCTCGAATACGGAGAGCGTGTCGTCCCATGAGATATCCTCGTTCTCCGTCCGTCCCGAATGATAGGCGAACCGGACGGCGAAGTCCGATTCCAACAGTTTCAGCTCCGCATCCTGCCTTGTCCTCACGGGCGGCGTGCGCCAGAGCTTCAGAAAATCGTACATCGGAAACCGTCCTCCTTATTTGACATGGGCAGGGCCGGCGCAGTCAGCGCCGGCCCGTTGCCGTTTCCAGTGCGAGGACCTTGGGCAACCCCGGCATCAGAGCCCCGGTCCGATATTTTCGAGATCGGGATCTTCGAGCTCCTGTCCTTCCCGTCTGGACATGCACTCCTCACGGACCCGTTCGGTGACGGCGTCGGGCGGCCAGTAGAAGGCGACGACATCGTTGTCCGAGGTAAGCGCTTCCACCGTCTGCATGGCGAGGGGGTAGTTCTCACGCGCCTTGGCGTGCAGCTCCTGCATGCCGTCTATGTTCAGTTTTTTGACGTAAGCGTCCGACATGTACCCGATACATTCCTTCAACATCAGCGCCGACAGCGGAACATTCATCGTTCCGGCCTCCCTGTCGGACTCAAGTTCCGCCTCGGCGCGGGCCGCCAGGCGCTCCCAGCTGTTCTCCATCAGCACGTGTCCGTCGATGGCGGACGGAAACGCCTTCAGCACGGCACGGAGGAACCCGAGATTTTCATGTTCGACGGCCGTATCGACGACGGAGTCCAGCTGTCGAAACATGCGGGGCCCCACGCAATCCTGCAACGCCTTCGTCATTCGTACGAACTGCTCGTGCGACAGGATCCCCATCTCCGTCATTTCGTAGAGACGCGGGAGCAGGAGCCGGTCGTCGCTGACGCGTCCGAGGGGGTCGGTGATGGGGGTCCTGACGGCGTAGGGACTGAGTTCTTTTGCGACTGCCCCCATCTTTTCCAGCAACAGTATGGCGCTCGCCGGGTCGCAGTTTTGCATGGCCAGTTCGAACGGCGTTCGGTCGTGCTGGTCCTTTCGGAACAGCCCGGACGTCGTGGTGTTTCCGACCACCGGTAACGCCTCGATGAGGGGCTCGAGCCGGGAGCGCACGCTGGAGCCGGCCGCGGCGTAGAAATGGTACAGAGTCCAAGAGGGGTCGGGTACGTAGGACTTTCGGTCGGACGGGTCCTCGAAGTCGAGGGATGGATTGCGTCGGGACATCTGATGTTGTGCTCCGACGATGTTTATCGTGACGTCAGGACTGCAATTATCCATAATATGTTTCAATACGGTTTCCAAGGTACCGTATTCCTTTTGCATCGCCAAACGCGTTAAAGGCATACTCCAATCATCACTCGACGACGTCTCCGTCAACAGATTTTTAATGCTTGATTCGTTGTCGGCGATCAGAACGTTTCGCAGGATACTCTCAAGTCTCATTGTTTTTTGCTCCTCTCTCCAGCTCCATTTTAACAACCAGCACGTACGGGATGGGGTGTCCCGCGCCGTCCCCGTCGCCCCACGCGCAGTCCCATGCGCCGCCGCGCCGCGTGACGGTACGTTCCAGCTCGTCGGCGCCGAGCCCGCAGAGCCGTTCCATCGTCTTGTCGGCTATACGCAGGACCTCCGCATCCCCGCAGAACGGCTCCACGGATATTTTACCCTGTGGGGTCGCCTGTATCCGGTAAAATTCGTTCTCCGCTTGGGGGGACATAGGGCCGCGGCTCATGGCGAGGAAGAGCTCCTCGAACAACGTCCGGCCCGTCTCGCGCCGGACGTTGAGCCATATATGCCACAGCGTCGGATGGAGCTGCCGAAGCGAGAGCGACGACCCCTCGGCCCGATACTTGGCGAGCACGTATCGGGCGACGGCGCCGGCCGTCGCGACTGGTGCCGTATCGGCCGTGCGCTTACTGGTCACGGTTATTGTCCTCCTCCCGCCGGTTCTCCCGCCGATTCTCGTCGGCGACGATGGACTGGAACTTTTGCCCCAGCTCGGACACGTAGTCTCGCAGGATATTCTGGCTCGTCGTGCGATGGGCGATGCACCACATGCGAAACATGCGATGTTCCTCCGGTGAGACCCGGAACGTCATCGTCACGAGATCGGTATCGTTCGTCTTCGTCATTTCTTTTTCGTTCCTCCTTTTGATATTATTTATAGTTCGTGACCACAAGGTGCGTGCCGTACGCACCGGCACGGGTCCTGACGTTCACGGAATAGCTTTTGCTATACTCCTCTATGACATATTTCCCATAGAGGCTCTGCGTCAGCGGCGTGTGGCCGATGACCATGAGCGTGCGACAGGGGAGCCGTTCGAAATATGCCGCGAGCCGTCGGTGGTCCCGCTCCGTAAACCCGTTCGCGGCGTTGCCGTAGTTGTCGAATGTACGATCGTAGGGCGGGTCGAGGAACACGAAGTCGTCCTGTCCGGCTCGTGTCAGCAGCTGTGTATAGTCGCCCTCGAACAGTACGGCGCGTTCTAGGAGCTTCGCGTGCCGCGCCGTCACGGTCTCGGTTCGGAGCTTGGGGTAGCGCCCGAACGGGACGTTGAAGTCCCCGTCCGCATTGCAGCGTGTCATCCCGGAATAGGCCGTGCGGTTGAGGAAGAAAAAGAGAGCACCGTCCGTCCAAGGACCCCGTCCCTCATTGTAGAGCCGCCTCATCTCGTAGTACAGCTTCTCGGCCTCCGCGGAGCCCTTGACGTCGTGCTTCGCGTCGTACTCCCGCACGAGCGCGTCGAGCTGGGTGCGCAGACGCGGATAGCCGTCCCTGAGCTCCCGATAGAAGGAGATGAGACGTCCGTTGAGGTCTCCCAGTATCGCATGGCGTGGTTCAAGATGAAAGAACAGCGCTCCGCCGCCCACGAACGGCTCGATGTAGCGGTCATAGTCGCGGGGAACGTACTTCATGATGACCGGCAGCTCCGCCCCCTTGCCGCCGATGTACTTCAGCACGGGCTCCATCTCAGTCGTACAGCGCCAGCAGGTCGCCCATGGGGTATCGACCGGATGCCGCCGCCCGTTCCGTCCCCGAGGGGGCGAAGAAGACGAACGCTCCCTCGCTGGGGAGATGCGGGTCCCATTCCGTCAGGACCGACGTACCGGGACTGCGCAGCCCCGTCCGCCCGCCGAGCTCCAGTATCGCCAGACCCTGCCCTCTCAGCGGCACGATCTTCCGCAGGACGCCGCCGACGTAAACTCCGCCCTGCGGCGCGTCCAACAGAAGCTCGTACAGGGCGTCACGCCCCGCCACGTCCTCCGCGAACACGAAGCGGTACGGCCCGATATCCAACTTGCCCGGTATATCGCCGCCGCCTGCGGCGGCGGTCCATGCGGGATCGAACAGCACCCGCTCGGAACGCACGAGGTCCGGCAAAAGGTCCGTCTCGCGCTCCTCCAGTATGTCGACGGCCCTTGCGACCGCTCCAGCCCAGACGGGAACGGTGACGCCCGTCCCATAGACCGCCGTCTCGAAGTCCGATACGGCCATGACGCCCGCCGTATCGACGCCGAGCGCCAGCGCCTCCGCAAAGCAGGACTCCGCCTCGCGGACCGCACGCGTTCTTTCTATCGGGTTCGTCACGCGGGCGGCAGTCCTGAGCCATGCAGAGAGCCAGCACTGGACGTTCCCGGCCCTGACCGTCCCGCCGACGGACGCCGCCAAGCGTTCGGCGAAAGGTTTGTAACGTTCGGCGTGCGGCGAACAGCCGATGAAGTACGCCCGTGCGGCCAAGTGCAGTTCGGACGGGTCCGTGCCGTCGAGTTCGGGACGGCTCGTCCGCGCTGCATCGATGAGGCGTCCGACGGTTCGCTCGCACATACCCGCGCCGACGAGCTGCGGCGCGGAGTATAACGCCCGTGTCGAGACGGCGCTCATGGCGATGAGCGTATCCCACGAGGAGACGGCGTGCCATGCGCCGCCGAGCATGGGGACCGGATGCGTGTGTCCCGCGGCGGTACGGATGTCGAGCGCCGGCACGTACCGCTCTCCGCCGGAGGTGGAACCGCCGCGTCCGAAGGGGTCTGAGAACGCATCGTAGTCCGACGGTATGTTCCCGGACGACGGGACGGCCGCCGCGGAGCCACCATTCCGTTCGAGGTCGGGCGGAAGCAGTCCGAGGACCGAATGGGTCTCCATAATGTAGTCCGGCTTGCGGTACTTCTCGCCGCTTCGGACCTCCAGCGCCGCGGCGGCGAACGACGCGGGGCACACGGCCTTGAGCCACGCCGTGGCGAAGGTCAGAAACGCGTAGGCAGTGCTGTGGGCCTTGTTGAACCCGTACCGGGAGAAGTGCTCCATCACCTCGAACGTCGCCATCGCCTCCTCCTCGGTATAGCCGTTCTTCACCGCGCCGGCGACGAACGCGGCGTGCTGGCGCTCCATCTCCGACGCCTTCTTCTTCCCCATCGCGCGTCGGAGGATGTCCGCCGCGGCGAGCGAGAACCCCGCCAGCTCGCGGCTCATCTTCAGAATATGCTCCTGATAAATGGGAAACCCCTCGGTATCCGCCGCAACGCGCTCTCGCACGACCTTCTCCACGCGTGGCGGGAAACGGCCCGTCTCATCCTCCCCGCGCCGAAGGGCGCGCTCGCCCCGCGCTTCGCGCTTCGCCGCGACGAACGCGCCGGCAAGCCCCGCTTCAAGGGGTCCGGGCCGATAGAGTGCGAGAAGCGCCGACAGATCGTCGAGATTTGTAGGCTTGAGGGTTCTCAAATACCTGCGCATCCCGCTCCTCTCGACCTGAAAGACGTTCGTGGAGTCCCCGGCCGCCAGGAGTGCCCAGACCCGCGGGGCGTGGAGCGCGACGAGCCCCGTCCCGCCGCCGTCGCCGCCTGCGGCGCCGTGGAGGTTCAGCCACCGGCAGAAGTCGTCCATTCGCGGCGCGCGGTCCTCGGTAAGCCCGCCCTCGCCCGACTCGACCGCCAGCTCCACCGTCCGCCGACAGGCTCGGAGCTGGGAAAGCCCCAAGATGTCTATCTTGATGAGCCCCGTGTGCTCGACGGCGTTCATGTCGAACTGCGTCATCCACGCACCGGCGCCGTCCGAGGCGCCGGCCGCATCGCGCGCGCGCCAGATGGGTGCGTAGTTCACGACCTGCCCCGGCGCGACGACGATGCCCGACGCATGGCGTCCGACCCCGCGTATCTTGCCGACTATCCCGCATGCGGCCGCGAGCGCCGGACGGATCCTGTCCATGAACGGGGCCAAGGGCTCGGACCTCTCGACCGTTTTTCGCATCTCGGCCTCGGCGGATTCCGGATCGGTCTTCTCCGTCTCGAACCGCTCCATGAGCTTCGAGAGAAGCGTCGCACAGCGGTCCGTAACCCACGCGTCGTTTCCCATGCAGTGGGCTCGCAGCGCGTCGCGGAGCGCCGACTTCCATTTGAAGCGCGTCACGTTCGATATCCCGACGACGGCCCGCTCTCCATCCCCATAGTTGTGCTCCAAGAAGTCAATAATCTCCCCGCGCCGGTCGTCCTCGAAGTCGAGATCGATATCCGGCATCGTCACGCGCTCGGGGTTCAGGAACCGCTCGAACACGAGCCCGTACTTCACGGGGTCCACCGAGGTGATGCCGAGGCTCCACGCCAGCATGGAGCCTGCCGCGGACCCGCGTCCGGCGCCCTGCATCATCCCCCGTGATCGTGCGAACGACACGATGTCGGCGACCAGCAGAAAGTAGTCGGGAAATCCCATTTTCTGCACGACGCCCATCTCCATCTCAAGCCTGTCCTCGTACTCGCGCAGTCCGGCACCGCGCGGGACCAGCCCCTCGGCAGTCAGTCTCGCGAGCCCGGCACGTGCAAGCTCCTCCATCGACGGGCCGCCGGTCCGCCGTTTCGGGAACAGCCAGCCGCCGTTCGCCCGTAACGGCAGGCATCTGTTCGAGCAGGACACTCGTTCCGCCCGCTCGGCGAACCGAACGGTCTCGTCCAGTCCATCGCCGAACCCGTCGGTACGCCAAGCGTTCTCGAACGAACGAAGGTCCTCGGGGAGCCCCAGCGACAGGCCGGAGAAGAACGAGGACATATCGCCCTTCCCACCGCGCGACAGCGATTTGACGGCCAAAAGCGTCCCGTGATGCCGCGCGTCCTTTTCCATGTAATGGGAGTCCGAAGTGACAAGATAGGGGATCTTCCGAGCTCTGCAAAAGTCTCGAATCGCGGCGTTGCGTCCGCGTTCGCGCTTCGAGCCCTCGGGGTCCTGCACGGGATCGTGGACGCGCATGACCTCGCCATAAAAGGGCGCGCCCGACGCGCGGATGCGATCGGCGAAACGCCACGCATCGTCGAACCGTCCCGCCTCGGCCAAGACCGCCAGCTCTCCCGCCTCGCAGGCCCCGCCGACGGCGAGCCCATCGCTGTGACCGTCCAGCATGGACAGATTGATGCAGGGCTTCCCCTTTATCCTGTTCTCCTCCTCGTACCCCATGGACACGAGCGAGATCAGGTTGTAGTACCCCTTCTGGCTGAGCGCCCAGAGGTTCAGATGGGTATAGCTGCGCCCCAGCTCCTCGCTGAACGGGGCACAGCCCATCTCGCATCCGAAAATCGGAGTGGCCGTTCTCCCCTCGAAGGTACGTTCCATATCGACGGCGCCCGACAGGGTGTAATGGTCCGTCACGGCAACGGCAGGCACACCGTGCTGCTCCGCCCAATCGGCGTAGTCGGCGAAATCGATGGCGCCGTCGAGCGGCGAATAGGAGGAATGGACGTGCAGCGGGACCCACATGGCGCTACTGCCGCAGTTCGGTGAAGGCAAGGTCTGTCACGGTATTCTTGTTTATGACGGCGCGCACCTGCAACAGCCGCACCGCGCGGTCGCGGAACGCGCCCGTCCCGGCGTGCCGCAGCTCGTCCTCCAGCCTGACGAGGCAGAACAGTACGACGCGACCGTCATCGAACCGTTTCGCCTCGGAGACGTGAGGTACGGCGACGTTTCGACTCGTCCGCACCGATCCGGCCTTCGCATCCCGCGCAAACTGTTTTTCCTCGATAAATGTCCAGTCGTCCATGAACGTCCGGCAGGCCGTAAGGGAACAATCGCCGGCACGGTGCAATGCACGGCACTGCGCACTCCACGACGTTCTTGCGGGACTCTTCCTATCGGCCGATACGGGCGGCAGCGCGAACAAGCGCGTCAGAATACGGCGCGCCGCGGCGGCATCATCCGCCGCGGCGACCGGCGCGGCGAGGAGCGAGAGTACGATACAGACGACGAACGTTCGGAAAACGAGACGAAACGACATGGCAGTCATCCCTTCTGCGGCAATGATTTATTACAATATATTGTACGTTCGAACGAACAAAATGTCAAACGAAAGATTGGAATGAAACGGATGTATAATATACATCAAAGGTATTTTATACATTCCGGGAGGGATTTGGATTGGACAAAGCTGCAAACAAGGGACCGGGCAGGCCGCGCAGCGAGAAAACAGGCGGGTTCGGCAAGTGGCTCAAGAGGTTCTGCGTCGAGCGGGACATGATGTTGAAGGACGCGGCGGCGGCCTTGGGCTGTTCCATGGCGTATCTCGTTCGGCTGGAGACCGCCGGCGTCGTCGCACCGATGAAGTTCCTGACGAGGCTCATGGCAACCTTCGTGCTTTCCGACGAAGAAAAAGATTCTTTGTACGAAGCGTACCGGAAGGACATGCAGACAAACTTGCCACGGCACAAGCATACGCACTTCGACATCACTGCGCTGTCGGACGAGGCGAAAAACCTGCTGGGATGCTGCATGGCGCTTCTGCCGTTTCTGTCCGACGCCGAGGCCGAGAAACTGGCCGAGACGCTGAAACGGTACAAAGCGCCGCACGCATAAGACGCGTTCGAGGCGCAAATCGTCTGCGCCTCGAACGTATTTTTGTCAGCGCTCCAAAACCGTCTCCGCCTCCTGCTCGCAGGGGACGGAAGGTTCGGGAAACTCGTATTGGGGAGTGGCAAAGCATACCTTGTAGAGTGTCGTATCGAACGCATGTTCCATATCGTACAGCGTTTGCGCGCAGAGGGGGAAGTTTTTCCTCATAATTGCCTGCCGTTCTTCGATGATCGGCGCTGCCGGATCGTCGTAAAGAGCACGGTGAGCGCCGTCGATATACTTGACGCAGGCTTTGAGTATGAGGGCCGAGGGCATAAGCTCGCCCTCATGGCATGTCCCCCGACGGGCGTGCAGTTCGCCCTCGACGTGCGTGCACATGCGCATCCAGCCCGGCAACGGGTTCGTATCGCGCTCGTCCTGCGTATACATGAACACCTTTTTGCCGATGGGGATACAGAACTCGCCGAGTGCGGCACGGAAAAATCCGACGTCGTTCCGTTCCACGGTGTTCTCGAGGACTACGTTCATCTCCCGCCACATCAGGTCGGGATCATAGTCCCGCAGGGCTTTTGCCATTCTGAAAAACTGTTGTTGCGTCAGTAGTCCGGAGCTTGTCAGCTCGTACCCTCGCATCAGAATACTGTGCCACGTGTCGTCGCCGGCCCGGCCAATGACGTCGAGTGCCATCTGCATTCGTTCCTCCTTGGACCAAGTCCCCGTTTCCAGGAATCGAAACGTCTTCTCAGCCAGTACGACCCCGCCTGCAGGATCGTAGTTTTGCAGGGCCAGCTCCAGCGGAACGCGTCCGTTGCGGTCCTTCGCGAGCAACCCCGACGGGGAGTCACCCCAGAGCTCCGCCGTCGTAAGCCTGTCGATTACCGTGCCCAAGCGTCTACGCACGGCAGGCCCAGCCGCAGCGTAAACATGATACAGCGTCCAGCTCGGGTCGAGTTTCATATCCTTCCCTATTGGGAAGTCCGGCGATTCGTCCGGTATCTGAGCCGACGTGATGCGCGCCGCCGTGCTGGGATGACAGTTTTTTTGGACGAATGC